>JABAHR010002449.1_pt1 | contig 26716 bp, 25 predicted proteins | sample 7062101 | NCBI WGS metagenome assembly JABAHR01 (sample SAMN14534553, study PRJNA622989) | marine sediment metagenome | biome: marine biome [ENVO:00000428]; feature: marine pelagic biome [ENVO:01000023]; material: deep marine sediment [ENVO:00002113] | place: India: Gulf of Kutch | collected...
GCATTGAGCGTGGCATTGGACGACTGGAAGTGAAGCGCCGCACAGACGGCGTCCGAGGCACGCGAGAACTCGGCAACGAGCGCATCGCCCCGGGTTTCGTGCACGACACCGCCGTAGGCGCCGACGGATTCGGACAGGCGGCGGAAGGCGTTGCGAATGCGCTCGTGGGCAAGCGCCTCGTCGCGCTGCACGAGCGTCGTCGAACCGACCACGTCGGCGTGCAGAATAACGGCCAGCTTTCGTGGCGGGCGTTGTTCGGGCACAAGCGGCGACTCGGGTGAGGCGGACCTTATCGTACTACAGGTGCCTCACAGCGGCGGCGCTACGACTCATGGCATTAGGATTCCCTGATTATTGGCTTCCCTGCCCCCGGAAATGAGCACCTTGTTGCGGCGCACAATCTCTCTCGCTCGCTGACAAAAACGACATTCCGCCGCCCTTGGCTCCGTGTTTGGAGCCCGCGCTGCGGCCTCAACAGAAACCGCCCCGGAGGGCGGCTTGTGATTCGGTGAAAGACGGATCGGCGGCCTGCTTGACTGGCCGGGCGCAACACAACGCCTGCTTCGCCATGCTACTCCAGAGTGACCGCGGTTCCACTGACGCTCACCATGAGCATGCCGCCCTGGGTGCCAACCGTCTCGTAATCGATATCGATCCCCACTACCGCGTTGGCCCCTCGATCCGCCGCTTGTTGCTCCATTTCTGCGAAGGCGATCTGCCGCGCACGCCCCAACTCTTTCTCGTAGGATGCGGAACGTCCTCCGACGATGTCGCGGATGCCCGCGAAGAAATCCTTGAATATATTGGCGCCAAGGATGGCCTCGCCCGTGACGACACCGTGGTAGGTACGTATCGTCCGACCCGCGATGGATGGCGTTGTGGAAGTGATCATGGCAGGTGTCCTGTAGCTGAGGTCAATTGCGGGCTCCCGAATCGAACTTTTCAACTCGACTTGCCCTTCTGACGAGCGAGGCGATCGTCGGGATCGCGCACGAGAAAAGCGCCGAAGAGTCGTAGCGCCCGGCCTTCCCGGACGTGCTTTGACAATGGCGGTCAAACAGCACAGGGCAACACCGGTGTTCCACGATGTTCTTGTGCCGGGGCCCACCGCCGGGGCTTGTAGTCCTTGAGTTTATGCTTGCTCGAATCCCTCACTGCTGTTCCACGAGGAGGCGAGAAACAACCAGGAACCATCGTCTTGTTGCTTGAGCACTTCCAGAGAATCCGTGTATCGGGTCTTATCCCCCGAGCCCCAACTTGCACGTGAGCGTTGGTAGGCAAGACTGCCGGAAACCTCTATGTGCAGCGCTTCTGCGGACAACGTCGCGTCCGGGCCGAGCTTGTTGACGAGCTGCCTGATTCCTTCCCGGCCTTCTATGGGCGGCTTGTTCGGAGGCATCATCACAACGTTTTCGTCGCACATCGCAGCACACTTTTCGCCATCACCCTCCCTCATGGCTTTCTCGTAGGCATCGTTAAGCGCATGGATCTTATCTATTTCGCTCATGTGGCTTCTCCCCGTTGCAATCATTGACTCGACGTTTACCATCCGGACGGATCGTCGACAGCANNCATCCGGACGGATCGTCGACAGCCCCGGCCGGCGTTAGTGCCTCTGAGATTCCCGGATGTCGCGATACGCTGTCAAGCAGATTTAAATCACCGTCCGGGGACCCAGCCCGAGCCGATCAAAGGCGTTCGCATCGCATCCCGGGCAAAGCGATAAATGCGAGGAGCCCTTCCTTCCCGGCTCCCACACGGCGGTGCGGGAGCCATTGACAGCCTCTCACGCGGACGGGCAGCGATCACCCGGCTTGTCACGGTTGCGCAGAACGAAACACGGCTCACCCCTACGCGAGGATCGGTCGTGACCTTTCGGAGAAGGCGCACGATATATGCGCCTAGCCATTGGATGGCCCCCTTCGCAACCGCCATCCTGCCGTCGACCAGTCACCGGGTTCGTTGACGCGTGCCGTGCGCTTGATGAGCTAGCGGTCGCGAATCAGCGGCAGCAGTTCCCCGAAACTTTTCGTGTCTCCCCGCTCAAGCCACTCGAACATCACCATTTCAAGGGTAACGAGCTGGACACCTTTCCTGCTCATGCGATGCACGGCGATGTCCTTGTCCTGCTGGTGACGCGACGAGGTGGCGTCCACCACGAGATACGGCTCATAGCCCGCCTTCAACAAATCCAACGTGGTCTGCAGCACGCATACGTGGGTCTCCGTTCCGACCACCACGATCTGCTTCCTGTTCAGCGACGCAAAGCGATCGGCGATAGGCGGCTCGCACTGCGCCGAGAAGCGTCTCTTGTGGACCACGGCCTCCTCCGCCACCAATGCGTTCAGCGACGGCACCGTGTGGCCTATCTTGTCCGCGCAGTGCTCCGTCACGACCACGGGCACCGCCAGACGGGAAGCCGCTGTCAACAGCATCGCGATATTCTTCTCCACCTGCTCGATGCCCAGTATCGCCGGTGCAAGTTTCTGCTGAACGTCGATGACCAGCACGAACGATTCGTTGTGTTTCAAAAGCACGAGTGATTCATCCTATCGATCATTTCCTTCTTTCAGAGGGGTACGAGCCGAGCAGCCGCTTGCGCGTTGTCCGCCACAGAACGCTCAGCGCAGAGCGCAGCGCAACCGCCTCACGGGACAGAAGCCTTGCCCACACGCCGCATCCGTTGGGCAGCGTGGATATGCCCGCGTAGACATCGCGATGCGCCTGCAGGCCGTCGCGCAGCGAATTGCAGAAGGATTCGCAGGAAACGGCGGAGTTGAGCACGAGAAACGTTCCCTGGACCCTGTTGCAGCCCATTATTCCTACATTCTCCCCTGTGAACACCTCCCCGGAAAACACGTTGCGGTCAAGGCACAGGAGCTTCCCGCCCAACTCCTCTATCCGGATCTCGTTATGCAACACCGAGAACACCTCGCCGTGGGCGGCCGGATCATGAGCGAGATAGGCATCGGTCAGAATCACCGTCGACTCGGCCTCCACCCGGATATTCACTAATGACGTCAGCTTAGCGTTCGGAAACAGGATCATCGGATCGGGCATGTACTCGAGGAAACCGTTTCCCTCTACCGTGATGTCAACGCTCTGCCGGGCATCGCCATGATCCATTCGATGCACCACGGTGGAAGCCTGTGAAGTGACATGCGCCCTGGCCGCCGGCAGGACGTGCAGATGAGCGGACAGGCGGTCGTCTGCAAAAATACCGCCCGCGCTCGACTGCAGGTACACCGTCGCCATGTCGTCCGGCTCCACGTCCGGGTACTGTGCCCGGCAGATGTGAAACGGATAGCGGCTGAATTGATGACTGAGATAAGTGCGTGCGCCCGGTGCCGGGGCGAACTGCAGCTGCAGGTCCGCCTCGCCGGCGTTCACCTTCGGGCCCGTCAAATCAGGCAAAGAGCACGTCGTGCACGAGCTGGTCCATCACCTGCTCCACACCCTCGCCGGTGGCGCAATTCGTCGTCAGCACCGGTTTGCCGTTGCGCACGTCAATGGCCTCCTTGATCATGAGATCCAGGTCCACGCCGACGTACGGGGCCAGATCGATCTTATTGATGACCAGCAGATCCGCGCGCACGATACCGGGCCCCCGCTTGCGGGGGATGTCATCGCCATCCGCCACATCGATGACGAACAGCCAGTAATCCACCAGCTCCAGGGAAAATGTCGACGCCAGATTGTCGCCGCCGCTCTCTATGATGACGGCAGCAAGGTCGGGATACACCTGCGCCAGCTGGTCAGCCGACTGAATGTTCAGGGTCGGGTCTTCGCGGATCGCGGTGTGAGGGCAGGCCCCTGTCTCGACCGCCAGCACACGTTGCGGGTCGATCAGACCACTGCGCCGAAGCCGCTCCGCGTCCTCCCGCGTCACCAAATCATTGGTGACGATAGCCACCTCGAGATTCCGTTTGCCGAATATGGGGATCAGCTTCTCGATCAGGGCGGTCTTCCCGGACCCCACCGGGCCGCCGATCCCGATGCGGGCCGGCGCTGGCCGTGACTGCGCGGAAGCACTCATCTGAGCATGTACCGCTGCGTCAGCGGCAGCTCTTGCGCCGGCTCACAGTAGGCCAGTTTGCCGTCCACGAACACGTCGAAGGTCTGCGGGTCTACCTTGATATCGGGACATGCCGTGTTATGCAGCATGTGCTGCTTGCTGAGCTTGCGGGTGCCGCCGGTCGGCAGCAGCGTCTTGGTCAATCCCAGCTTCTGCTGCAGACCGGATTCGATGGCCAGCGGGTTGACGAACGACACACTCAGTGATTTCTGTGCAGAGCCGAACGCGCCCCACTGCGGGCGCATCACCAGGGGTTCGCAGGTCATCAGCGAGGCAGCGCTGTCGCCCATCGGCGACCACGCGATGAAACCGCCTTTGATGACGAGCTCCGGCTTGATGCCGAAGAACCCCGGACGCCAAAGCACCACATCCGCGATTTTGCCCGGCTCCAGTGAACCGATGTACTCGTCTATCCCGAAGGTCCGTGCCGCGTTGATGGTGTACTTCGCGATGAACCGCTTGATGCGCTCGTTATCTCCCCGCTTGCTGAGCTCTTCCTTAAGCCGACCTCTCTGGTCCTTCATCTTCGACGCCAGCTGCCAGGTCCGGCAAATGACCTCGTTGATGCGTCCCATTCCCTGGCTGTCCGAACCGAGCATGGCGATGGCGCCCAGGTCGTGCAGGATGTCCTCCGCCGCGATACTCTGGGACCGGATCCGGCTTTCCGCAAAGGCGACGTCCTCCGGGATCGACGGACTCAGATGGTGGCACACCATGGTCATGTCCAGGTGCTCGTCGAAGGTGTTTACCGTGAAGGGGTTGGTCGGGTTCGTCGATGAGGTCAGGCAGTTGCTGATTCCCGCGACCTTGATGATGTCGGGAGCATGACCGCCGCCGGCTCCTTCAGTGTGGTACATGTGAATGGTGCGGCCGTTGATCGCCGCAAGCGTATCCTCGACGAAACCGCTCTCGTTGAGGGTGTCGGTGTGCAGCTGGACCTGGAAATCCAGCTCGTCCGCCACGGAAAGGCAGGTGTCGATCACCGCCGGCATGGCGCCCCAGTCCTCGTGGATCTTCAAACCGAAGCAACCCCCTTCGATCTGGTCGTATATCGAACGCGGTTTGGAGGTATTTCCACGCCCGAGAAAGCCGAAGTTGATCGGCCACTGCTCCGCCGCCTGCAGCATCCGGCCCACGTTCCACGCACCGCCACAGTCGATCCCGACCGTGATCGGCCCGAGCGAGCCGCCGATCATGGTCGTTATGCCGGAACTGATGGCGTGTTCGCACAGCTGCGCGCTGTCGAAGTGGACATGGACGTCGATGCCGCCGGGAGTGGCGATCAGCCCCTCTGCGTCTCTCACCGTGGTGGCGGCGCCGCAGATCAACCTGGGGTCCACGCCGTCCATGGTCGCTGGATTGCCTGCCTTACCGATGGCCACGATCCGCCCGCCCTTGATGCCGATGTCGCCCTTTACGATACCGATTACCGGGTCGATGACCGTTGCGTTGCACAGCAGCATATCCAGCGACCCCATACCGCTGTCGTATCCGGGTGTCAGGCCCAAGCCATCGCGCAGTGTCTTGCCGCCGCCGTGCAGGCACTCGTCTCCGGGGACCGCGTAGTCGTGCTCGACTTCGGCCAGCAACGAAGTGTCGCCAAGGCGGACAGCATCGCCCGTGGTGGGGCCATACATATGGGCGTATTCCTTTCGTGTCATCTTTGCCATCGTCATGCCCCCTTGAAATTTCTTTCTTTGGCGCGTCGAAGGGCGTCCGCCTTGCGAATGTCGCTGTCTGCCGACCCCTGCGTCAGATTGTTCAGGCCGTACAGTTCCCGGGTGCCGCCGAAAGTGGTCAATGACACCTGTTTGGTCTCGCCGGGCTCGAAGCGCACGGCTGTGCCGGCGGGAATGTCGAGATGCATGCCGTAGGCCGCCTCCCGGTTGAAGTCGAGCGCACGGTTGGTCTCGAAGAAGTGGTAGTGACTACCCACCTGTACAGGACGGTCGCCGGTGTTGACCACTTTGATGCGCGTCTTGCGGCGACCCTGATTGATCTCGATGTCGCCGTCGCCGGGCAGCAGTTCACCGGGGGTGACCTGCGCTGATTTACTTTTCTTTTTCTTGCCCGGCCGGATGGGATCGTGCACGGTCACCAGCTTCGTGCCGTCCGGGAATGTTCCTTCGACCTGGATCATGGGCATAAGGTCCGCGACGCCGGGCATGACGTCGTCGGTGCTCAACAGGGTCGATCCGAAAGAGATGAGCTCCGCAACGGAACGCCCCTCCCGGGCGCCCTCAAGAATTTCGTCGGCGATGTATGCCACTGCTTCCGGATGGTTCAGCGCCAGGCCCTTGGACTTTCTCTTCCGGGCCAGTTCGGCCGCAGTAAAGATCGTCAAACGCTCCATTTCGGTAGGTGTAAGCAACATTGGTCAATCCTTCTTACTGACGTGAAATTTCAATTGAGGAACAGCCGGTACGGCATCGTCTCGTGCCGCATCACCGCGATTTCCTGATGTGGGGAAAACGCCGAGACCTCGTCGAGACCCACGCAGGGTGCTGACACGAGCTTCGTAATGCTCGGGCGGGCCCGCGACAACATGGCCTGCGCATCCGTGTGGCCGACGACACCAAGCCGCAATGCTGCCCCGACGATACCGACACAGAAGGTATGCGCGGACATGGCCTCGGCCATGGGCTCGGAAACACCGCTGCTGCGCCACACGAGTCCCTGCACTACCGTGTTGTGACCCGCTGCCAGGGAGTTTCTCACCCTCTGCTGGTATTGCTGCGCATTGGGCGTGCCCAGCTTGGCGTGGACCCCCAGCAACGCTCCTCCCGCCTGCCGTGACCCCTTTCGCAGTTCCGCCGCCAGCGTCTGGGCTTCGACCCGCGTATCGATCCCGGCGACGACGTCGAGATCGTCCCCGGCCCTGTGGACGGCGATCAGGACCGGGCGATCGAAGCTCGACCAGCGCCCCTCCAGCTGACCCGTCATGAACGCCTCGAGCTCAACCGCCGTACGGACCTCGCCGTCACTCACCAGGGTTTCGAGACCGGCGGACATGGCGATGGCACCGCTCGGGAAAAAGCTGTCGCCATGCTGAAGGCCCAGCAGCCTGTCCGCAAAGCTTTCAGTGCTAGGTTTCATCATCAACGAGGCTGGCGCGAGCCGCTGAAAGAAACGGCTGCAACCTCTCGAGGTAGTCCCGATCGGGGCCTTCCAGCGCAATGCGCAGAACCGGACCGTCAAAGCGAACCCGCCAGTGCAGGTTTCCCACGAAGTAGCCCAGCTCCACGGCACTCGACATATCCGCCGGGCGCAACGCCAGCCATCGCTCTTCGGCCATGCGCGCAACCACGGCTCGATCGGCCTCGAGCAGCAGGACAGCGCCGTCGCCGAGCTGCTCGTCGCGAGGCAGGGCGACCAGGTACTCCCTGCCCTTGTCCGACCGCACGCGCAGCCGGCGCCGCAAGGTATCTTCGCGCTCGACGACCACATACTCGACCGCACCGGCATGGCTCAACTCATGGAGCCGCTCGGCGATCTCCGCGTCGCTGGCATATCCGACGATCGAATTGATCGTTTCCGGCAATGGGTCAGCGGTCTCTGGCATCAATGTGTCACTCGAATGTACAGCAGCGGCAGCTTTTCCGGCAGGCGCCGGATGTGGTCGACGACGAAATAGTTGCGCATGCCGAAGATTCGCTTGACGTAGCTGTCCGCCTTGGGATCGAGACTCATGCAGAAGGTGAAGATCCCGTGCCGGTTGTTCTCCTCGACTGCTTTTTTCGCGTCGATGACAAGGTATTTGCGGTCGTGCACGTCGATATCGGAGGGCTCACCGTCGGTGATCAGCACAATCAGCTTCTTGTGGCACTTTCTTTCGTGCAGAAAATGTCCGGCGTGGCGCAACGCGGTGCCCATGCGCGTGGACAGGTGCGCCGTCATACCAGCCAACCGCGCCTTTTGCAGCGGACCGTACGGCCGGTCAAAATCCTTGAATCGGTAGTAGCCCACGTCGTGGCGGCTGTTCGACGAAAACCCGTGAATGGCGAACTGATCGCCGATACGTGCCATCGCGTCGGCCAGCAGCACGGTCGCTTCCCGAGCAAGGTTGAGCACTGTCGTGCCGGCGTTCTGAATCACGTCGTTGGTCGATTTGGACAGATCCAGCAGCACCAGCACCGACAGGTCCCGCTGCTGCCTTCCCACGGATTGATGGACACGCGGGTCGGGGGGGATGCCGGTGCGCATGTCGATTGTGGCCGTAATGCAGGCATCGAGGTCGAGACGCTCTCCCTCCAGGCGCTTTTTCAACCGTACGGGACGCTCCACCTGCACCGCCTTTACCAGGTATTTGATTCTGTTGACCAGGTTGTGATGGCGCTCGAGTATCTCGTCGATCTCGTCCGCGTCCCCTTCGTTGGCGGCTCTCTCAACCAGCGTGCACCACGCCGGCCGCTCGCGTCCTATCAGATAATCCCACTCATCATAGAGCTTTGGCGGCGACAGCGGCTCTTCCTTGAGCTCGACCTCCTCCGCGGGTGCCACCGGTTTTACCTGCTCTTCCTTCGCCGCCCCACCCCGCTCCTCGTCCTCGGGCTCCCGACTCGAGTCCTCGCCTTCGGTCAGCCGGACGCTCTGCACCATCATTTCCTCGTCCTCGGGAGCAGGCTGGCCCGGGTCTTCGAAATCCCACAACCCGGTGTTGTCGTCGCGATACACTGGCTCTACGACGAATGTCCGCACGTTGAACTGGACCCGCATCTGGCCGAGCTCGTTTCCGATCAATCCGCCGATCATGCGGCTGATCGACTGGTCCTCCCAGTAGTCCTGCTGGTCGTAAAAAAGCGCCTTGGCCCTGACGATCCACGGTGCGCTGTCCTGGTAATCTTCGTCAAGCAGAACCCGTGCCAGCCTGGCCATCAGCGAGACGGCCGTGACGGTGCCGCCCGGGCGCGCCACATGGAATTTCTTCCACAGCTCCTTCAGCCCCGGATACCTGCGCGACGCCAGCTGCTCGACACGCGCGTCCTCGATGAGCGAGACCAGTGCGACCTGCAGCGGCTTGAGCGTACCCACAGGAAAGCGGACCGTGGTGAACACCAGATGCGCAGCCGCGTGGGCGACGGCGGCCCGGTACAAATCGACGCCCGACTGCCCCGCGAACCCGGGGTAGGAGGGCGGCAGACGGATGATGTTGTCGTCGATGATGGCACGGCGGGCGCGGTCGGTCGAAATCACGGGCCGAAGCTTGATAGTCCGTCGCCACAGGGCGCGCGTGTAGAGCGACATCCGGTTCTCGACCGCGGCGAACACCACCTTGTCGCTCTCAGCACGCAGCAAGGCCATTCCCTCCTTGCTGTCCAGTCTGAAGAAGCGGGCCTGGGCATCCGGATCGCGCATGTGCGCCTGGACACCCAGAAGCGCCCAGCGGCGCAGACCGTCAAAGGTCAGCTGCTTCAAGAGGCTGTCGAGGCGAAGCAAAATCAGATTCACCGCAACGGGTGCGCTCGCCGCCAGCTCCTCGAGGAACTCCAGATACGTGGCAAACAGTCTTGGGTCTTTCAGATGGCGTGCCGCGACGACCGCCGCAGCGAAGAACAGCTCGACGGTGCGTGCGTCTGTCTGGGGGTGAATGGCGAGCGCGGTGTCGACCGCAGCCAGTGCACCGTGCTCGCCTATCTCCCGCGCCAACGCAGGAGTGTGGCGAAGGTACGCAATGACCACGCTCCAGCCCAGGCCGGTCTCGGAGATCTTGCGTGCCCCGATCAGGTATGCAACGAGTCCCTCAGGCGTAAGGGAACGTGTCGCCTCTACCCAATTTGAGCGCACCAGCTGCTGGGAGTTGTAACCCAACGGTTCGATGAGGTCGCGGTAATCCTCTATCCGAGTACTCATCTCCGCCTCATCGGCTTGGCAAACCGAACCTGTTCGAACTGCAGCGCTTGATTTTGGATAGCTGTATGCAGCGATGTCTCAATACTAGAAGCAGGCGAGAACCGTTGCTCGCAGCACGTCCCGGATGTCCTCATCGTCGGTAATTGGCTTGATGAGAGCAAGCTCACACGCGTCCACGGCCGTGACGCCCTTGGCGATGAGCGACCCGGCGTAAATCAGCGAACGGGTGGAAAGACCCTCTTCCAGTCCGTGCCCCTTCAGGTTGCGGGCGCTGTCGGCGATATTGACGAGCTTGCCGGCAGTTTGCTCATTGACGCCGGCCTCGTGGACCACGATTTCGATCTCGATCTGGTGCTCGGGGTAGCCGAAGTCCAGCGCGATGAACCGCTGCTTCGTGGACTGCTTCAGGTCTTTCAAAATGCTCTGATAGCCCGGGTTGTAGGATATGACGAGCTGGAAATCGGGGTGCGCATGGACCAGTTCGTTCTTCTTCTCCAACGGTAGAATCCTGCGCGCATCGGTAAGAGGGTGAATGACCACGGTCGTGTCCTGGCGTGCCTCCACCACTTCGTCCAGATAGCAGATCGCCCCGTAGCGCGTGGCAATGGTAAGTGGCCCGTCCTGCCAGCGCGTCCCCTTGTCGTCCAGCAGGTAGCGCCCGACCAGATCGGCCGCCGTCATGTCCTCATTGCACGCCAGCGTGATCAGCGGCTTGCCCAGTTTCCACGCCATATGCTCGATGAAGCGCGTTTTGCCGCAACCGGTAGGTCCTTTCAGCATCGTCGGCAGTCTCAGCTCGTAGGCCGACTCGTAGAGCGAAATTTCATCGCCGACTGCACGGTAGTACGGCTCCTCACGTATGCTGTACTGCTCGACGAACTCCTTCAGGTCGGTTTGGAGTTCCGCTTTGCTGTGCATCAGTCAGTCCTGCTCGTGTGAGTGTCCGGCGCGCAGCACCGTTGCGTTATCGAAATGCCTGCCGACCGACATCGAGCCGGCCGGCAGCGCCTGTACATCCTTAGCGCGGCCCGCTGATCCAAGGCTGCCCGGTGAGATCGACAGTCGCGGTGTCCGCCACCATAACGGGTGCCTCGCGGATGTAAGTGATGCGGTCTGCCTCGGGGCTCCGCGGCACCGCGTGCGCGATTCTGGGGCACGGTGGGCGTGATCGGCACGCAAGGCCGCGCGGCCGATGCGCGGGTAGAAAGGCTGACTCCAACCGGGACATGGCCGCAATCCGCGCCGGTTCGGCCTTTCGGAACGCGGGCTGACGCGGCCGCGATTCGTCGTGGATCGCGGCCGCGCAGACCCGTTTACGCTTATCGGTGCTCGAGGTCCTTTTCGTTCGGAATTCCTTCCAGCGGGCACTCGTCGGTACCGACGGTGCTTCGCGTGAACGATTCCACCATCTCGCGCGTCGCCTCGGGATCCGTAACCCATTTCTTGTAAAAGTCGTACGGGCACTCGGCAACGCCCCGGTCTCCGTCGCGGGAATTGATCAGGCCCGTGTATCCGCGGTGCACCAGCTTGAACAGGTGGTTCTGCGACTGCTGATTGCGGCGGGCGTCCCGGATCAGAGATTTGGAAAGTGCGGCATACTGGATGCCGTTTTCCTCCTCTCCGCACTCACCCAGCGTACGGCCGTCGAAGCCCACGAGCGCTGAGTGCCCGAAGTAGGAGTACACACCGTCGAAGCCGGAAGCATTGGCAACCGCGACATAGCAGTTGTTCGCCCAGGCCATCGCCTTGGCCATGACCACCTGCTGGTCTTTCGCGGGATACATGTAGCCCTGGCAGCGAACGATCAGCTCCGCGCCCTTCATGGCACAATCACGCCATATTTCAGGGTAGTTTCCGTCGTCGCAGATGATCAGCGAAACCTTCAGTCCCTTGGGGCCGTCCGACACATACGTGCAGTTGCCGGGGTACCATCCCTCGATCGGGACCCAGGGCATGATCTTGCGGTATTTCTGTACGACCTCACCCTGATCGTTCATCAGAATCAGCGTGTTGTACGGCGCCTTGTTCGGATGCTCCTCATGCTGCTCCCCTGTCAGGGAGAACACGCCCCACACCTTGTTCCTGCGGCACGCTTCCCCGAAGATCTCCGTCTCCTCGCCGGGACACGTCGAAGCGGTGTCGTACATCTCCTTGCTGTCGTACATGATGCCGTGCGTGCTGTACTCGGGGAAAATCACCAGGTCCATGCCGGGCAAGCCCACTTTCATCCCGTCGACCATCTGAGCTATGTTCCTGGCGTTCTCGAGGACCTCCCCTTTGGTGTGCAAGCGGGGCATCTTGTAGTTAACGACAGCCACGCCAACGGTATCATTACTACTGGAAATATCACCATGTAACATCGTTACTCTCCTCTTTGACTAACATGTACTCAGAACCACGATTCAGGCACGGTCCGGGCTTGCCAAACCGCATCCTCCTTGCGGGCTACCAGTCCAACATTTTCCACAGATCACCGTCGCCTAGTCTACCTGTCAGAATTTGATCTCTCAAATCGTCAGATAGGCATGTATTTTCGCGGTGTCTACCTTATCCCTGGTGTCCTCGTAGACGAACTCGCCCTTCTCCATGATCAGAAAGCGGTCGGCGATCTCGAGGGTAAAGCTCAACACCTGCTCTGACACAACCAGAGCAAACTTGAGCTCGGCTTTGAGCTTGTTCAGGGCTTCGGCGATGTCCTTGATTATTGATGGCTGAATGCCCTCCGTGGGCTCGTCCAGGATGAGCAGCCTGGGGTTACTGACCAGCGCCCGGGCTATCGCCAGTTGCTGCTGCTGGCCGCCGGAAAGATTGCCACCACGGCGGGTGCTCATTTCCCTCAGCACCGGGAACACTTCGTAGACGAAAGACGGCACACTCTTGCGCCCCGCGACCTGCATCCCGGCCAGAATGTTCTCCTCAACCGTAAGGTAGGGAAAAATCATCCTCCCCTGGGGCACGTAACCCATACCGGCGGCCACGCGCTCGTGGCTCTCGGCACTCGTGACCGCCTTACCACCAAGCTCGATAGCCCCGGAGCGCACGGGCAGGATCCCGATCAATGCCTTCAGCAAAGTGGTCTTTCCCATCCCGTTACGGCCCATGATCGCCACGGTTTCCCCGTCCTGCAGCGCGAAGCTGGAATCCCGGACGACATGGCTGTCACCGTAGAAGACATTCAGGTTTTCGACATTGAGTATCACGGACATGCCTAATGACCCAGGTAGACCTCGATGACGCGTTCGTCGCGCTGCACCTCGTCCATGCTGCCTTCCGCGAGCAGCCTGCCCTGGTGCAGAACGGTGACCTTTTTTGCGATCATTCTGACGAAGGCCATATCGTGCTCGATGACGACCAGGGACCGGCTGCTGGAAATGCTCTTCAAAAGTTCGGCGGTCAACTCGCGTTCTCTTGCGCTCATCCCGGCCACAGGCTCGTCGAGCAGCATCAGATCGGGCTCCTGCATCAACAGCAGCCCGATCTCCAGCCACTGTTTCTGACCGTGAGAGAGTGTTCCCGCCTTGGTATCCAGTTCATTCTGCAGTGAAATGTGCTCCGCTACGGACTCGATTTTTTCCGTTATTTCCGGCGTGCGTTTGAAAAACAGCGAGCCGAACACACTCCTTTTCTCGGGCGATGAGATCTCCAGATTCTCGAACACCGTTAGGTCGGGATATATCGAGGGGGTCTGGAATTTACGGCCTACGCCCGCTCGCGTGATCTGGTACTCGATCATTTGCGAGAGCTCCTGGCCCTTGAACTTGATCGAGCCGTGAGTCGGCTTGGTTTTGCCGCATATCATGTCCAGCAGCGTGGTCTTGCCCGCCCCGTTCGGCCCGATGACCACCCGCAGTTCGTCTTGCTCCACGGAAAAACTGAGACTGTCCACCGCCATGAATCCATCGAACGAGACGGACAGCTCGGTTACGGAAAGAATCTCGCTCATCCGTTCACTCCGATCGTCGCTTACGGCCGCGCAGCTTACTCATGATTCCAGCCAGCCCGAGCGGCAGGAACATGACGACGACCACGTACAACGCACCGATGAAGTAAATCCAGTACTCGACGAAGTTCTCGGAGAAATAGGTCTTGGCCGCGTTGACGATGAAGGCGCCGTACACAGCGCCGATCAGGGACAGGCGCCCGCCCACCGCGGCATAGATGACCATCTCGATAGACGGCACGATGCCGACCAGCGAGGGGGACGCAAGACCGACCTGTATGGTGAACAGCGCACCGCCGATGGAGGCGAACAATGCCCCGACGGCGAATATGAATGCCTTGAACATTGCCGAGTCGTACCCCGAAAACCGCGCCCTGTCCTCGTGGTCGCGAATGGCCACCAACACCCTTCCCAGGCGGCTTTTCAGGATAAAACGGCCGGCCAGCACCGCCAGCACCAGCAGCACCGCAGTGATGTAGTACATGACGTACTTCGCCGTATCGTTGTCCAGATCCAGGCCCAGGAAGGTCTTGAAGTCCGTGATGCCGTTAATGCCCCCCGTGTACCCCTGCTGACCGATAATGACGATGGCCATGATCGCGGACAGGGAAAGCGTTACGATGGTGAAGTACACGCCGCCGACACGGTTGCGGAAGTTCACGTAGCCCAGTATGAACGCGAGCAGCGGAGGCAGGATGAGGATCGCGGGCAGCGTCACCCATACGTGGTGGAAAGGCTCCCACCACCAGGGAAGCTCCTCCACGCTGTTCCACACCATGAAATCCGGGAGGCCTGCGGCGCCGAAGAAAGCGGAGAGAGCCGTGCCCGAGGACGAGTCCGGATTCGCGGCGGATTCCAGCTTGAGGAACATCGCCATCATGTAACTGCCCAGGCCGAAAAACACGCCCTGGCCCAGGCTCAGGATGCCACCGTAGCCCCAGATGAGCACAATGCCCACCGCTGGAAAGGCAAAGCAGAGGTACTTGGCGGCCAGCCCGAGCCTGAACATGTTCAACGTCAGCGGAATGACGACCAGGACCAGCACCGCCAGTATGACGACGCTGTATCGGTCGAGCATGTCGACCCAGTATTTGCGCCGGCCGGGCTTTACTTCCCGCGTCGCGGTCGTCGTGGCCTCGTCGCTCATCAGCGCCGGACTTTGGTGGCAAACAGACCGTTCGGTCGGAAGTACAAGACGACGATGACCAGAAGCAGAATGCTGGCGCGCGCCATCGAGCCGCTCAGGTAAAATTCGAACCATGTCTGCATCTGGCCTATGACGAACGCAGACAGCACGGTGCCCAGCAGGCTCTCGACACCACCGAACACCACCACGATGAAGGTGTCCACAATGTAGGCCTGCCCCGTGTCCGGCGCCGTCGATGCCAGCATGGTGAACGAGCTGCCGGCGATACCCGCCAAACCGCAGCCCAGCGCGAACGTGTAGGCATCGACCCGCTTTTGATTGATTCCGATGGCCCCGCTCATCTCGCGATTCTGGGTCACGGCGCGTATCAGCAGCCCCCAGCGGGTTTTATACAGCAGCAGGTAGACGAGAAAAGCGGTGACGATGGCGAGCACGATGATGAAGATCCGGCTCATCGGGAAGGATATGGTGTCGGTTATCTGCCAGACACCCTGCAGCCAGGAAGCAGTGGGCACCTCCACGGGCCGCGGATTGATGAACTGGCGGTACAGCTGCTGCAGGATTAGGCCGACACCCCAGGTCGCCAGCATGGTGTCGAGCGGGCGCTTGTAGAGAAAACGTATGAGACTGCGCTCGAGAAAATAACCGAACGCAAACGTGATGCAGAATGCAAGCACGATCCCGACGAGGAAGTAGACGTCCATGAGGCCCGGGAAAAAGGCCTCGAACAAAACTGACGTTACATAGGTCGTATAGGCTCCCATGGCCATGAGCTCACCATGTGCCATGTTTATGACGCCCATGAGCCCGAATACGATCGCCAGCCCCAACGCCATCAACATCAGGACGGTGAACACACTAAGACCGGTAAAAGCCTGCAATACGAGCATCTCGCCGGTCATGGCAAATTGCTCCCTCTCAGCATCCAGAACGATATTGCATGTCCAACTTCTCGGGTAGGAAAGGGCCGCAATATGCGGCCCTTTCCACCTCTAACCAACAACCCTTTCGATCTACAGCTTCGGAAATGGATCGGGCTCGATAAGCGGCGACTCGTGCAGCATTTTCGCCTGCCCATCGGGGAGAAACTCACCGATCCGTGCATGCTTCCAGAGGTGGTGATTATCCTTGTGGAACTTGACGCTACCCTCCGGAGCTTCGATGGCTAGCTCGGACGAGGCCTCGATCACCTTCTGCACGTCGAAGCTCTGCGCCTTCTCGGCCGCCATCGCCCACAATTTCACAGCGATGTACGCGCACTCCAGCGTATCGCCGGTCACGCGGTTAGCGCCGTACTTCTTCTTGAATGCGCTGACGAACTTTTCGTTCGCTGCGTTCTGCAGGCTCTGGAAATAGCCCATGCAGGTCAAGGTGCCCGCCGTGTTCTCGGAACCGATACCGGATACCTCTTCTTCCGAGACCGCAAGTGACAACACGGTGGTGCCGCCATCGATGATGCCGGCAGCCTTCAACTGCTTGAAGAACGCGACGTTACTGCCGCCCACCACGCAGTTGACGATGACGTCCGGCTTGGCCGCCTTGATCTTGTTGATCGCGGACGAGAACTCGATGTGCCCCAGGGGATAGTAGTCCTCGCCAGCTACCGAGCCACCCAGACGATTGAGTGTGATTTTGCAGAGCTTGATCGTAGTGCGCGGCCAGATGTAGTCGGAACCCACGAGGTAAAAACTCTTACCGCGGTTTTCATACAGCCATTCGGTCGCAGCGATGGAGGACTGGGTGGCCTCCTGCGCGGTGTACATTATGTTGGGTGAGATTTCGAGCCCTTCATAATAGGTGGGGTAGTACAGCAATCCGTTGAGTTTCTCGAAAACCGGCAGCACCGCTTTGCGTGAGGCGGAGGTGTAACATCCCATCACCGATGCGACCTTGTCTCTCTCGATCAGTTTGCGGGCCTTCTCAGCGAACGTCGGCCAGTCGCTTGCACCATCTTCGACGACCGCCTCGATCTGCTGACCGAGCACCCCACCGGCATTGTTGATTTCCTCTACCGCCAGCAACTCGGCGTCAACCACCGATTTCTCCGCGATGGCGATCGTCCCGGTCAGGGAGTGCAGAATCCCCATTTTCACGGATGCCGCACTGGCGCCCTTGGGCCAGATGAAGGGCGCGGGAAACGCGCTTGCCATGGCGGCTACAGAGCTTGTCTTTAGAAATTTACGCCTGTTAAACTTACTCATTTCGTTAATCCCTCCTCGATGGGATTCAAAGAACTAGAACTTAAACACTCACAACCAAGGAGCACAAATTAGATTTGTTTATTCGCAAATCAGCCCCTGCGCCCGGTCTCCACAAGGGACACACACGGTTCGGGACAATCTCTTTGTTACATCCGACGTGCCACCGTGCAGGCGACCTCCGCCGTGGTGGCGGCACCGATCGGCGCACGGGCATCCGGGCGGCCCGCCCCGGGTCGAAACGCCGGGCAGACGGGCTAATTAGAATATACGCGCTAAATATATACAACTCCCCGAAGTTTTGCTGAGGGCGGCGGGCATCGGGAAGCGCCCTGCCGATCCGTCTGCGGCGGGTCAATGCGACATCAGCACGGGGACGGTCATGTGTCCCAGAAGGTGCTGGGTGAAGCCGCCGAGGACCTTTTCGCGCCAACGGGCGTGCCCGTAGGCGCCCATTACCACCAGATCCGCGGAAAAATTCGAAGCATAGGACAAAAGGGCGTCGCCGGCATCGCTGTGCTTGTTGTGCAGGAGATGCGTTTCGGCCTGCACACCGTGCTTGGCCAGATAAGCTTTCACCCCGACCGCCGGGGCACCCCGCTCCTTCACCTTCTGTTGCTCCGGGTTGATCACAAGTATCTCCACCCGGCTTGCTTGCTTGAGTAACGGCAACGCGTCCTTGACCGCACGGGTCGACTCCGTGCTTCCGTTCCAGGCAATGAGAATATTGTCCATCTGCTCTGTGGCCGTGCCGATGTAAGGCACAACGAGACAAGCCGTGCCCGATTCGAGCACCATGTGGTCCGTAGCGCTTACGCCGCGACCTGTGTTCTCGGCGGGATCGCGCTGCCCGAGCACGAGCAGGTCGCAATACCGTCCGTACTCGTTCACCGTGTCGATCAAGTCGCCTTCTTCGGTGAGCCATTCCAGTACGACGCCGGCACCACCTGCCGCCTCTTCACATAGCTTTCGCGCATTAGCCCCATCGGTTGTGACGGCGTCTGCACCGGAAGACGTTTCGGAGATGTTGCGAGAATTCCGGGGCGGTCCCACATAAAGCGCCGTCAGGTGGGCATTGAACTGGTGCGCCAGGCGAACGGCTATTTTCATCCTCGATTCGAACGCAGCCGTGTCGTCGACATGGAGGAGAATGCTTGCTACTGACATGGGCCTCCCCGAATGCTGATTGAACAGAACTCTTCCACCGATGGCAGCGGCACTAACGCCACAGAACCGTCTCGGAGAGGCGAAGTATATCGCTTTTCATCCCCCGCTCGAACACGTGGATTCGAATCACCGCTTCCATTGGCATTTGCGATCTGTGCCGCCTTTCCTGACCAAGTCGCCTCCCTCGGCGCGCGCCGAATCCGCCCGCGCAAGAAGAGCACGCCCGAAGCAAGCTGCGCAGCCATCGACCCGCAAGCGGCGCCGAGCGATGGCGGTGACCGCCTGCGGCTCTCCACGACGAACAAAAATAATGTGCATGGCCCGCGAAAATGCTGATGTCCGGCGCCGATGCACCGCACCGCACTCCTGCGAGAAATCACCCCTTCCTGGCGGTATCCCTGAAGCAACCGGGGATCGAGGCCGCTGCGCTCAGTCTTCGTCCAAAGCGCCGTCGCTTTCAACGGTCGCACGAGTTGCTTCGCTCAAGCATGCCTGATCCTGCCACGCACCCAGAGCACAATCCAGGACGACAGGACAAACGGGAAAGTCAACGCGTAAGCTCCGAACACATGGAAACCTCTGACCACTAATACGGAAAGGGCTATCGCCGCAAGTGCGCTCACCAGATCGCGGCCAGTTCTGCCGGCGAACAGGATACCGCAAAGCACCCCGTTGTATCCGAATAGACCCAGGCTCATGTCGTCGCTCGGAAAATCGAGTACCCAGGCGCAAAGCAGCCCGAACGCCGTGCCAAGGGTCGCATAGAGACCCTCGACCCAGTTGCGGGCCGCGATCGCCGCCACGAATATCAGTCCGGTGATGGCCGACTCCTGGAACAGGACCTGACCATAACCGCGCGAAACGGCCATGAGCAGATCAACGTGTTGCGAGCCGGCCGGCTCGCTGGGAAGGGGTTCCACCCATCCCGTCAACGAAAGCAATACGATAAGGCACCACGCGGACACGACGAACGGGAAGGTCAGGGGTCTGAGCCCACGGCGCAGCATCCAGTACATGACCAGAGAACTGAGCATGCCGCCCACCACCACAAGCAGCAGGATTTGCCAGAATATCCCGAAAAAGTATCCCAGGCCGAGGCCTACCAGACCCCCGTTGAAGCCGTACAGCCCGTCGAAACGCTCGTCCCGGGGAAAGCGGCACAACATCGCCATCACGATGCCCGTGAAGCAGCCGGTTAATCCGAAAAGGGCCAGGGGCCAGGAGTTGAAAAGCGTGCCCACAATGAAGGCCACGCCAACCAGCACCGACGGCTGCAGCATGATCTGCGCAAAGCCTATGGCAATCTCCCGGCTGGTATTCGAGACTGTAGTGCTCAGATTCTTCATCGAATGCAGTACGTCGACTGGCTACGAACACCTCGCAGGCCCAGTTGCTTCCCTTGGGCTCCAATTGTGTTGATGTTGCGATCGAAAAGAATAACGGCTGCAACGGTCAGCAGCAATGCACTCCTGGGCTCCAGTATCCGGAGGCCGCTCGGCAGGGAACGGAAGGAACTGACCCCAACCGGACATCACCACCCTGTTGGCGCCTCGTCCACCGATTGATTGGGTGGGAATCCAGCGGCTGACCATCGTGCTGGCACGAGGGGTCGACCGGGACGCTGTACATGAGCCACCTCCGGCGACGAAGGAGAGGTGTTCGCTAGTGACCCAGCAGGAGCAATGCGACCCAAACCCACGTGAAGCACATCGAGATCGGACAGAGCTTGATAGTTCACGATGCCGCCGAGGAACGTGAGAATCGTGACCATTCCGAAGCTCAGTATCATCACGAACATCATGGCGACGAGGAGAGCGCTCGAGATTTCCATTTTTGTCTCCTGTGGCGACGCGAACTTCGAGAACCAGCGCATTGTTGGCGCAGATTGAACGCAACAGGAGCATTGTCTCGGGAACAGGATGCGCCAAGGATGGCGACTCGCCCCACATCCCGACGCACGGAACGCCCCAGATGACCACGAGCGACACCCGATGCAACGCTACTTGGGCGAAGCTCTAATTCTCTCCTAGGCTCGACGCAGCACAGGCCGCCTGAGGAACTCGCCCGGGCCCTGCGCGTCGTGCATGGAGAAGTTCGGCGGCTGTGATTCGCAAGTGCGCTGATCAGCCTTGACGGCAATCTTGGCGGCATGGCAACGGTTGGCGGCGTGACGCGAGAAAGACACGCCCGGTATCGGCGTCTTGCGCTGACTGACGCTCAGCGTGACGTTGGTGCCAAGCGCGTTAGCTGCGGCTGAAGCTGGCAGCGCTTTGGCCTGTGCGAGGCTGGATGAGGCGGCCGGCGGGATCGCGCTGCCCGATGCGCGGCGTCGCGGGCGCGCTGTGGAGCTCCGCCTAGTTCGCAGGAAGTTTCGGGCGGCCGAGATCAATGACGACGCCGGCCTCCAGCAATTCCTCTGTACGGCTATCGGAGTAGGTTCGCCAGTCGACCTGCTTGTAAAAGCCGCCGGCGACGTAACGCATGTACTCTTTGAAATGATGCGGAAACAGCAGGCTGTCGGCGCGGCGCAGCAGCACACCGTCGTCGAAGACAAGCACGCCGGGACGGTAGATAACCTCGTGCTTTCGCGCCAGCCCCGCGGGCGTAGTTTGCTCACCGTCCGGGGCAATGATCGTTTGCGTCGAATCGGCGTCGAGGCGCACGATCGTGAAAGGCGCGATCTCTTCGCGCACTTGCGGATGGGCGAGTATACCGTCGTGGAATTCGTCGCAATCGTAGCAGCTGCCGTCCTCGAAAATCAGCATCAGCGGCCCGTCGACGGCAGACAGGTTGCTGACCTTGCTGAACAACGGGTTGTCGCGCAGGCTGTAGACGTTCTTGTTCAGCCGGGCGTCGAGGTAATCGGCGAGCGTCGTGCTTTGATAGCTGCGTGTCGCGACGTACTCGAGCACTTGTCTGAAACGCTCGGGCGCGCGGTAACCGTTCACCCTGACGACCGTCTGGTTGTTTTCGTCGAGGAACAGGATCGCGGGCGTTGCGGTCACCCCGAGAATCTTTGACAGCTCTTTCTCTGTAACTGCAATCTCTTCATTGAACGCGATGTCGCGATCGCCGCGGACGTTGATCGCGATGGTGTCGAAGTGTTCCTTTATGTAACTCGTCATCGGTTCCGTTTCATAGGATTCCGTGAGCATGCGGTCACAGTAGGCACAGTCGTTGAGTTGAAAAAAGAGCATAACGTGCTTGTCGGCCTCGGTCGCCTCGTCGACGTCATCGGCGATTTCCAGAAAACTCTCCTTGAACCAGGAGGGCGCCTGGTGCGGGACTCCGCCGGTGATGCTGCCGCGTTGGGACGTCTCCGCGGCGGACACGGGCATCGCGTCGACAGCCAGCAGCGCACTTGCCAGCATTATCATTCCGTTTGCAACAAGCTTCACCCCAGGTGTTCTCCTTCGTGTCGCGATGAGTATACGACGAAAACAGTCCTGAGCAGGTTTTTCGTTCGAGATTGGCGCTGTCATCAGCCGCGACCGGATCTGTGCGGCACGTCGTTACGGTCGCCAAGGGCGGTGATTCGGACACTCGGATGCGGCGAAAGATGACATCCCACGCCTCGCAAGGCAAAATGGCTCATCACTGCACCACCATCGAGTGTGCAGACCGTTGCTCGCCCGAACGAGGGAACCCGCCTGTGTTTTCGCTATCGCAGGCACCCTGGGGTCCACCAACCCCCCTCTTCGGGAACGACAGTGAGCACGAAGACCTTGCCCCGAGGAAGCGTTTACGCTAATGCTCTTCCTCACTACCCTGACCAATCGTTCGCAAAGCGGACAGGATCGGGTGCTGACGATTTCCACGAACCGAACAACGAAATTTTCGCGAGTCTCGGCTCACTGATCGACACTCGGATTGGTGTATCGTTAGACAAATCATGCGTATCGTGAACACGCCCGTAAGCATGCCAAAGACTCGGGGCAACACAGCGGTTTGGGTGCTTGTTTTGGTGGCGCTCACGTTATCGCACGTTGCTGCGCACGCGCAGCCCGAGCAACGACTGGATACGTCACTGCGCGCTGCGATGCCGGAAAAACCTTTTGATGTCGAGATCGGGGTGCGGATCGATCAAATCGTCACAATCGACCAGAAGTCGGAGAATTTCGAGGTCGTCGCCAACCTTCGTCTTGAGTGGGACGATCCCGCGCTGGCGTTTGACGAGCGCGAGTTCGGCCGGGCCTTCAAGGTGTTCACGACCCAGGCATTTGCCAAATTCGTGGATGAACAGGGCCTTTTCGGGCCGGCTTTTGTGATACACAATCAGCAAGGGCGGCGATTCACCCAAGAGGCCCTCGTCACAGTCTTCAAGGACGGTCACGCAGTCTACGGCGAGAGATTCACGGCGAGACTGCAGGCCCCTGAGTTCGACTTCGTTCAATACCCTTTTGATGCACAGCTTTTTTTCGTGCATGTCGACGCAATCTGGCCGACGGAGTTCATGCGTTTCAAACTTTTGGAGGAGTGGAGCCTTCTGGGTGACCAACTTGGCGAAGAAGAATGGATTTTCGAAAGACACTGGGCCGATGTGAGCGAGATCAAGGGCTTCACGGACAAGCGCACTTCCCGTTTTTCTTTCGGCTTTGAGGCAATCCGCCATCTCAACTACTACTGGCTGCGGCTCTTTTTACCGCTCGGCATCATTATCCTCGTGTCGTGGGTAACGTTTTTCCTCCAGGACTTCAGCAAACGCGTGGATATCGCCGGCGGCAATCTGCTCATCTTCGTCGCTTTCAATTTTACCATTTCAGGTGATCTACCGAAGTTGGGTTACGTAACGTTCATCGATGCCATCGTGTTTGCCACCTTTGTGTTCGCCGGGCTGGTCGTTGTCGCAAATGTGATCTTCAAACGCATGGAGTCCTTCGGGCACGAAGGACTGGCCCGGCGTATCGACAACTACACGATATGGATCTATCCAGTCACCCTGTTCGCGTTGGTGCTGCTATGCTGGTACTGGTTCGTGGTGCAGAAGTTGCATGTTTAGCTGAACTCAAAGAACACAGGACGAATGAAACGCCTTTTGGGCATTGTTCTCGACGCTAGCGGCTTTCCCGACGCCAGCGAATAGCGATACCCCGTTACTTCCAGCCTCTCAGAACAATATACGGCGCAACCCTACCCGGAGAACGGGATGGGCGTGTGCGCCGTTTCAGGGTGCTGCGGTTTCCATGTCGGTGTAGAACACGCGACTGAGGCGCTGCGTCCAATTCATGGCCGTGTGGCGTTCCCCCGGCGTCGGTTGCTCCGAGTCGCACAGGGACGACTGCGGACCGTTGCTGCTCCGCCTGACGGGCGTCGCCCGGCGACTGTGACGCGAACGCTGTCGTGCGTCGCTACGATCAGGCATCATTGACCTCTTTCGACGCACACAGAGACCGACACATGTTCGAGTGGCTGACTTCCCCCGAAGCATGGATCGCACTGGGCACCCTGACGGCGCTGGAGATTGTCCTCGGCGTGGACAACATCATATTTATATCCATACTGGTCGGGCGTCTGCCGCCGCACCAGCGCAACTTTGCACGGCGCACCGGGCTTGGCCTGGCGATGTTTGCTCGCCTGGCACTGCTGTTTTCGATCTCCTGGGTCATGGGCCTGACCGAGACGTGGTTTACTGTCTTGGGACAAGACGTCTCGGGGCGAGACGTCATTCTCATCGGTGGCGGCCTGTTTCTCCTTGCCAAGGCAACGCACGAGATCCACAACAGTCTTGAAGGTGTCGAAGCGGACGGCAAACCGGTGGTCGTCGCCGGTCTCGGTATGGTGTTAGCGCAAATCGCCGTTCTGGATATCGTGTTCTCGCTCGACTCGGTCATCACCGCCGTCGGCCTGGTCGACCACGTCTCTATCATGACCATCGCAATCGTTCTCGCGGTTTGCGTCATGCTCATTGCCGCCGAGCCGATCGGCAACTTCGTCGACCGGCACCCAACCGTGAAGATACTGGCACTATCGTTCCTTATTCTCGTTGGCGTGACGCTGATGGTCGAAGGCTTCGACGTTCATGTGCCAAAAGGCTATATCTACTTCGCAATGGCGTTCTCGGTAGTCGTCGAAATGCTCAACATACGCATGCGGCGCAAGCACGCCGAACCGGTGAAATTGCACAAGTCGATGCGCAAGGCCCCGGAAAATGTCTAGAGGTGCAGGAGCCCAGGCCGCACAAAAGGCGTTATTCCCCGATATGTCGAGTATGTTCGACGCGTCTGGGCGCGATTAAGATGGAACGCTGCCAATGGACCACGATGAAACGCTTAATGGAACATGCCGCCCGAATTGCATTTTATCGAGAGTGGTTCAATCAACACGGTTTCGACCCAAGGGATTTGCGTCGACCGGACGACGCTGCGCCTGATTCCGCTCATGGGCAAGCAACAGCTTTACGCGCTGCGCCAGCGGTTCCCCGACGAAGCCGATGCACGCGCCCGACTGATCGAGCACAAAACCAGCGGCTCGACGGGCGTCGCTGTTCGCGTGCTCCGCTCGCCTGCTGAGGAGCGAAGGCTCAACATGCTGCACTGGCGGTTCCACTGGATGCTCGGGCTTCGCCCGGGGGATCGTCACGCACGGGTCAGGACGACATGGGAAGCGCTGAGCCGGCGTTTCAATTGCTTGCAGGACCTTTCCCGGTCATTACGGCTGCCGGACGTCCGGATCTTCGACTGTTTTGCGGATCCGGCGGACAGCTGGTGTCAGCTCAGGGGCTCGAATAGTGGACAGGGCACAGGGGGCTCTCAATCCTAAGCTTGCACGCGGCAGCGCGGGCATTGTTCGAATCATCCTGCACTCACGGATATTGCCTGCCCCGCACGTCACGGTCGCACCGGAGAAAACACCGGCCCCATAGAGAAACCGCCCCGTAGGGCGGTGAAGACCTGTCAATTACCCCTTCCTGCTGCACCTAAATCAAAGTCAGGCGCAATTAAGCACGCTCCCGCGCGTCATGTGTTGACGCAGAGCAACAATGTGGCCGACCGGGGCGGAAATCGGCCCGGGAGTTGAGTTGAGTCAGGTTTCGGACTACTCCCGACCTCGGAACGACCAGCTGCAGAGCCGTCATGCGGGCTATGAAACGTCGGGTTTGACCCGAACCATCGACCTTCGCCGCGCACCGAGGGACTGCTTACGCTTGGTAGCGGACAATCGACTGTCTTTGCCGCAGAGGTCAAGAGGCGGTCTCAAGAATCCGAGCCGCTGCTCTTTGACCTGAAACAAACGCGCTGTGAACTGTTCCGTAATACTTCGACGAGGTATGTTCACCGGCCAACACCAGCGATGGCGAATTCGGAAAGGCAAGAGCATCCATGTCCTCTGCCCTTGCACCCGTCGGAATGAAGCTGTAGGCACCATAAGAATACGGATCGCCCGCCCAGTCTGTGCACACCGATGCGATGGGCTGAGCGACATCGTCGAAGTAACAGCGCAACACCTCGACAGCGGTCTCTGTCAATGCATCCCCCAGCCGATTCCACCTTGAATTCGCTGGATTCAAGAAGGCCATTACAGTCGGTGAACCCGCGTGCTGAGTCATATCGACAAAGGCATTGAATGGCTGGTGGTCACTCAGAGTTACAAAAGTGCGCATTCCATCGGGCAGAGGAAATTTTTCAAGACGAAGCACCACCTTCTCGAGTGATTTCATTGCTAGACGCTCGATGGCGTCGGACTGTCGTTTGGGCAAGGCCGGATTGAAATTGATTTTATGCGCCTTGAGTACACCCAAGGGGACCGCAAGTATTGCCACATCAGCGGAAATGTCGGCATCCTGCGTGTGCACAGTTACCCCAGCTCCGTCGTATTCAAGAGCCATAACGGGACTTCTCAGCTGGATGTCCAACTCACGTGCCAGCCGTTCGACCAAGACTCGATACCCCCCTTCTAACACGACATTACCGCCGTCATGCTCCATATAGACGGCCAGACCACGAAGAGAGATACTTTCCGGATCGTTCCCGGTTACGCCGGCCCCCAGAAACTGCCTGAGTCCTTCACGCACCACGGACGCAGCACGTTCTTCCAATCCCTTTTCCTCGACATACCAATCGACTGCGTCACTGAACCTATCAACGTCTTTTCCGATCGCCGCGACGACCTCCTCGGCACGCCAGTCGTACAGCGATGCGACGAAAGAGCTTGCCTCATGCTGCGACACTCAATCCCCGTCCACAGCGACACCATACCCATGGCCCCACGCAGCATCCGGTCGCCATGGCAGGCTCTGTTCAACAAGGAACCCCGTTATGCCCTGCCCCCCTACAACGAGCTTAGCTTGTGAGTGAGAATTTCACTCAATCGGGACAGCTGAAGAAGCAGAGCGATGCCGA
>JABAHR010007392.1_pt1 | contig 26661 bp, 23 predicted proteins | sample 7062101 | NCBI WGS metagenome assembly JABAHR01 (sample SAMN14534553, study PRJNA622989) | marine sediment metagenome | biome: marine biome [ENVO:00000428]; feature: marine pelagic biome [ENVO:01000023]; material: deep marine sediment [ENVO:00002113] | place: India: Gulf of Kutch | collected...
GTATACTCCGAGTGAGGTGATTTTATTATCATTCCAAAGAGTCTTATAAAGATCATCTGAAACTAAAATAACTCCTCCTTGAGCGCCGTAGTCATAATAAATCCCAGCCACTTGAAAATCCCTAGCACCTCTGTCGGTCTGAAGATTCAAAATCATGTTTTCCCCAGGATTAATATTGTTTCTGTAAGAAAAAGACTCGGAAATTAATATTGAGTCTGTCTTCATATGCTCCCAGATATCATCATTGTTTGATTTTCTCCATATAAATTCTCTATTTTCTGCTGCCAAATCTTTAGTGACTGCCACAATATTAAATATGCCATAGTCCTCACTATCGTAGAGGAGCCTTGTCACAGAAGCCACTTTCAGTACGCCGGAAATATCAGAAATTTCATCTATTATTTGAGAATCTAGTCCTACTTGGCTGCTTATGTTACTTGAGTCCAAAGAAATAAAAATATCTGCCGTCAGAGCAGAATCTAACCAATTGACTACAGTGCCTCTAAAGCTTCCGATCATTATGCTTACGCTCAAAATTACTGCTATGGCTATTGTAAGAGAGGCAATGGCAACACTAGTTCTACTTGTCGATCTTATAATATTTCTTGGAGGCAGGCGACCAATTAGTCCTATAGGACTTAACATTTTGGAAAAAAGCCACATCAAAAGAGTTGTGCAAAGAGGAACTAGAAATGAAAATCCAAATAGGATTAAGAAGACTGAAATTAAACTGAGTATTAGGCTCTTTGTAGGAGCGATTATTAATAGGTACCCAAGTAACAATATAATTATTCCTATTATGCTCAACAATCTTATATATTTAATGAATATGCTCTCAAGTGCGGATCTTCTTAATATATTTATTGGACGAAATCGAGAAGCTTCATAAGCGGGTATAAGTGCAGCAATTATCACTGCCAATAAACCAGCTAGGATTCCTTTAACCAGAGTTTCTATGGACAAAGTAAAGCTTGTAACAGTGAGAGTAAAATACAAATCGTTTATTGAGCGGGTTACCATATTGACTATGCTTCGTCCAAGAAGAATACCGAAAAAAAGCCCTGCGATGCTTCCTATAATCCCTATAATTAAAGTCTCTACCAAGATCATTTTAAAAATTTGTCGTCTAGTAGCCCCTATAGATCTTAGTGTTCCTATAATGTATCGCCTTTGTACTACTGAGAAGGAAACAATGTTATAAATCAAAAAGACTCCTACAAACAGAGCCAGCAAGCTAAGTGCAGTTAAATTCAGCTCAAAAGAACGAGTTAGATTTCTTGCTGAGCCCAAAAGCATATCCTCATTTTTAATATGAATCCCGGTGGGGAGATAGTCTTGTATTGATCGAATCAATTCATTCCCCTCAGAAGTATCTACGTCAATAAATAGATCTATTTGTGACAAGACACCTAATTTGTCCAAGAGTATCTGAGCAGTTGATATATCCGTAAGAATAAGTCCACCTAAACTATCAGAGATATGATCAGTTTTTGAATCAATTACTCCAATGATTTCGATGTTGATTATTTTCGACCCATAAATTGCTTTAAGCTGAGCTCCAACTTCAATTCCCTTATTTTGAGCTAGTTGAGAGGAAATTAAAGCAGTACCAGGTTTCGTTAAAAGTTTGTTAATTTTATCTTGTGAAATGTTAGAGAGTGGACTATAGGCCCTTTCGTAAAAAACTAGATCTGCAAAAAAATCGGTCCCCAATAATTTTACTGCTTGACCGTCCGCATCTAGAAGATTTACGTAGTCTTGAACAATAGGAGCCATATTGTCGATGCCTAATTTAAGTTTAAGGTCCTGATATATCTGCTCATCAAAATCGGAATATGTTCCTAAGATACTATGTGTCGTTTTGGTGGATAAAATCTCCTTGGATACCGAAAACGCGCGGTTAGAGCTTTCATTTGCTATATCTACGGATACTATGAGAGCAACACCAAATGCTATACCCAGAATTAACAGAATGTTCTGAAGTAAGTGTTTGCGAATATAGCCTATAGTTATATGAATAAGGGGATAGTTCATAACATATAATTTTTATGATTCTAGAAAGAGTTTGCCACTATGTAGTGAGTAGACTTTATCAGCTAATTTCATTACCTCGGTGCTATGTGTGGCTATTATCATTGTTACACTCAAGTCTCTAGCCACACCTATAAGTACCCGGAGTATCTCACTTGCGGTCTCATCGTCTAAATTTCCAGTAGGTTCATCTGCCAAAATGATATCAGGATCATTAATTAAAGCTCGCGCAATCGCGACACGTTGTTGCTCCCCTCCTGATAGCACGTCAGGGTATGAATTTTGTCTCTCTTTAAGGCCCACTCGATTCAGCAGTTCAACGGCTTTATCTCTAACATCGTCTATTGCATATCCATCTAACTCTCTTGGCAAAGTAACATTCTCAATAACAGTAAGTGTGGGAATTAAATTAAAGAATTGAAAAACTATACCTACTCTGTTTCTTCTAATTAATGTTAGCTCTTCATCAGATAGACCGTTGAGAAGTGTTTCTCCAATCCATATCTCTCCATGATTAGGACGGTCAATGCCAGAGATAAGATTAAGAAGGGTTGTTTTCCCAGATCCGCTTTTGCCAAGAAGGGCTATGATTTCACACTCATTAAATTCAGCGCTTAAGTTATGAATAATCGATACCCTTTTACCTGCTTCTCCATAATTCTTGGAAAGGTCTTTTAATTTAAGCTTGGGAATATTTTGGTGACTATCTTTAGACATAATTAAGACTCTATACGTTTATTGTGTTAAGAGTAATGATAACCGTAATGCTTTCAACCCTAACTATAGCCAAAACTGTAGCCAGAATATTATATCGGGAAATTAAAAAGGTGTAAGTGCCTGAAATGATTGGCGTCCCCGAGAGGATTCGAACCTCTGGCCTCAGGATTAGGAATCCTGCGCTCTATCCTGCTGAGCTACGGGGACATGGGTCAAGATAGACTTTATATCTTACAGAATTTGGGCGATGCATCAATAGGTTGGAGTTTATGTATTACTTCCGAGTAAGCGATTGTTCTTCTAGATCTTCATATATTTCATCAGCAAATATTTGATTTGCCTGTGCATTGGGATGAATGTCTATTTTGTATATGGTCATATCGCTTAAACTTGTGTTCTCAAATGCGGGAATTGTATTTGAGTAAGTTAGATTGTTCTTATTAACCAATTCTTCTATTTCGTCACTTAGCTCATAATGTGAATAATCGTGGTCCAGAACAACAATAGTAATTGGTACATTATTCCGTCTACTAATTTGGTTTAGCTCCAACAAATCTTGATCAAGCTCATCTAATCCTTCTAGATGCTTATCAAGATACTGTTGATGTTTATCACCATCTTTAAATATTTTCATTTTGGATAGCAATTTGTATGTGAAACTTTGAAAAAATTGGTTCTTTATAGGTTTAGCTTTAAATTCTTTCTCTTCATCTTCTGTAAATTGTGAGCCGTCTAGTACAAACAGCACAAGATCTGGATCGTATTCTAGAGCTTTATGTTTGAGCGTGGCGATTTTATTGTTAATTCTGTATCCACTAACCCCAAAATTGATAAATTCATAGTTTAAATCGGGGTTCTCTTTATTAAGTCGCTCTTCTAGAATACTATGGAAAGCCATATCAAGCTCTACACCCGCAGGAACCGTGAATGATCCGCCAATGACTGCCACCCTAAAAGTGTTATCGGGTTTATTGATACTATATTCTTTATCTCTTAGCCCTTGAGAGTTTGTTTTAAAGTCAGTGAGTTTAAAGTAAGAATCAATTCCCGGTTTAAACTCATAGACAACATCAGGAAATTCGGATTTCTGGAGATAGCCTGTATGGCCCATTGAGCCTACGCTCTGCATTTTCTGATAGCTAAGAGAGTCTCCACCAAAAAGATAAAATCTAACCACTTGCTCCAGAAACATAGCAAACAAAACTATAAGAAGAAATACGATGAGTAAATCTGTTAGACGGTTGTTACTGCTACTTGAGTTATTTGCCTGGTTCACTTTTGTAAATTGTCTCCAATGAGACTAAAAAATCTGGTAGTTAAAACCACCCTGTTGAGGGCCGCCAGAGAATAGTATCAAGAGTGCACTTAATACTATGAAAATAATAATAGCTGTGAGTAGATAGTATTTATATCTTGAGAAAAAATCTTTAAACACTTTTTAGTTCCCCTTGTTTGAAATAAAGTCTACCGATGATTCAGCAATTTTTCTATGTGCTATGTTGTTAGGGTGAGCATCATCAAAACTTACCCATAGATCAATTTGATTCGGATGGTTATCAAAAAGCTTGGCTAAATTAAGGAAATCTATATTATTCTCTTCTAGAAATAGAGCCAAGTTGTTATAAACATTTGCAAATATCTCATTGTTCACATCGTGAAGCTCAGGTAAGAGTACAACTTGAAACTTGATTCCATTTTCCTTACATATATCCCTTAGCTCTAAGATTGCCTTTCTGGCGTTGATCCAACCTTGCTCATCTTGATCGTATAGAGATTCATAATACTCCTGAAAACTCTTTGAAGGCACAAGATTATTCATAAGAGAGTTTATTCTAGACCAGTAGAAAGAGATAAAATGAGAGTATCCCAAGAACCAAAGACCAGATTTTTCGGGTGTAAGCTCTGCATCGTTAATAAAATAGAATAGAACAACTTTGTCTGGATTATATTTAAGGCCTTTATCAATGAATAGGTTTACTTCTTGCTCTGTATTATAATTTCCTGTACCAAAATTAATGACTTCTGTTGGTTCTTTAGAATTTAAATCTTCTTCGATAAGACTGGAAAAAGTTTCATTATCCTCAACACCCCATCCAAAGGTAAGGGAGTCACCCAAAAAGATAATCCTATGTGCATCCGTCTTATCGACTGGATATTCTTTGTCTCGGAGGCCATCTGAGTTTATGTTTACCATTACATCCATGAGTTCCATGGACTTATTGGGCCTATGTTCATGACCAACTAGAGGATTGTCAGAATCTTTCTTAAGGTTCATTGCATACTTGGTCATTTCAATATCATATGCCATATTGTAGCCGAGATATACTCTAATTAAGACTTCACCTATAGCTAAGATAACTAAAAAAATTATTAGGATAGCTGTAAGTCTTATAAGAAGATTTTTTAGATTCATATTAGGGATTTAGCGCCTTTTTTAATATATAGAGCCTGTAGTTTACAAAATAATATTGCGGTTGTAAACGTATAGAATTCAATCCGAGAATTTGGACTGAATCAAACTTTTAGATAATTTATAGTTTTAAACCTGTAATATATTTTTTCAGCATATAGGAGGTTGTAGAAAATGCCGAAATTTAGCCCGAAGAAAACAACAATCGGTTGGATAGGATCCGGAGTGATGGGTGGTTCTATGTGTCAACATTTAATGAAGAAAGGATATGGCGTAGTTGTATACAACCGTACCAAAAGAAAGGCTAAAAAATTAATAGATCAAGGTGCAGAGTGGGTTAAGTCTCCTAAAATTGTCGCTGAGAAAGCCGATATTATTTTTACGATTGTAGGTTTTCCAAAGGATGTAAGGCAGGTGTATTTTGGAGATGAAGGTATCTTTGATGGGCTAAAGAGTGGAAGCATAATCGTAGATATGACGACAACAGAACCATCATTATCTGAGGAGATTTACAAAGAAGCTAGGAGAAAAGGGGCTTCATCAATCGATGCGCCAGTTTCAGGAGGGGATATAGGTGCAGAGGCTGGAACGCTCTCTATTATGGTTGGTGGTGATAGAAACGCTGTAGGCGATGTGATGCCACTTCTTAAAATAATGGGGAAGAACATCGTTCACCAAGGCGGTCCAGGGAAAGGTCAGCATGCAAAGATGTGTAATCAAATTATGGCATGTGCTCTTATGATAGGCGTTTGTGAGACTTTATTGTATGGATATAAGTCGGGACTTGATCTCAATACAATGTTAAGCTCGGTCAGCAAAGGAGCTGCAGCATCATGGATGCTCGACAACGTCGCACCTCTTATGGTTAAACGTGATTTTAGACCTGGGTTTTATGTAGAGCATTTCATAAAAGATATGGGTATAGCTCTTGATGAAGCCAAGCGAATGGATCTGACACTTCCTGGACTATCATTGGTACATCAGCTCTATATTGCCACTAAAGCTGAGGGACACGGTAGAAAAGGTACCCAAGCGCTACTACTGGCATTGGAGAAGATATCAAATGTTAGATAACTACTATTTTAACATTGAACTAAGTACTACAAATGCAAGAAAAGATCCAAATCCTACAATAATGCATAAGTTGATTAGGAACCATAAAACATGTACCCAAGCTTTTTTGGATTCGCATAGGTAGTGATACAAAAATGCTGAAATGCATCCTGATACTATGATAGGTATTAATGAAGATAACCAAATAATCCAGAACACCTTTCTTTCTTCATCAGAGGAATGTCCAGAATATATTACGACAATAAGTGAAGATATTGATGCGATTAAAATAAGAAGTAAACTGTAGATTGTTGTACGTTTTATTTTCGTCATTTTTATTAATCTGTAACCTCAAATGCTTCAGTTTTCCCGTTAGATAAGTATTCAACTAGTATAGATTCTTGTCCCAAATCATCCCTTAGCTGTAATATTAAGTTGTTAATCTTTTTCCTGAAGTTTTCTTTAGGCTCCTCCCATCTGCAGCATTTAATTATAGTAATAATAAGACTCTCTTCTCTTTCTCCATTATAAAAACCAGTGGACTGCTGTATTGTAGAGGCGCTGAAATGTTTTGATATTATTTCTTCAACTTCTTCTATTTCTATTTCTCTTTGTAATTTTTTTGAACTCAGTCCTATGTATATGCGTGCTATAGCATGATCATCGTCTGGTATTTGCGTATTTACATTAACTCTAGAGCAGGACTCAATAAACAATATTGCACAGAATGCCAATAATACTTTTATTAGAAATAAAGAATTTGCTTGTCTCATTATAGATTCTAGATAATTTGGCTTATTTGTAGTATAACGTGTAAGGTTATGCAGCCAATATTTGGCTAAAATAAAAATAAAACTGATAAGGTGAAAAATGAAAAGTTTCTTTTTTGTAATTATAGTCGCAATAGCTTTCAACATAGCCTCATGCGCGTCTATACTGGGTCCTGCCGAGCCTGACACTACCGATGAATTAGAACCAAGAGTGGAACCTGCAAGCGATGATTCTCGTTATAATAGGGAAGTGGAGGAAGAAATTGAGTCTGATGTGAACCCCATAGATACGGAAGAGATTGAACAGCAGCCACTAATCAAATAATATTTTCAATCTTTCACTATTTCGATCTCAAAGAGTTTGGGCCAGAGTTTGCCTGTCACATAAAGTTTCTGGTTTTCTTGGTTGTAAGCAATTCCATTTAAAACATCAATACGGTTTTTCCTGTCTTCTTTAGTTAGTAGTCCTCTTAAATCTATCCATGCCGCAACTTGGCCAGTTTTAGGATTTATAATGGCAAGCTTCTCAGTACCCCATACGTTTGCGTATATCTTGCCATCTATATACTCAAGTTCATTAAGTTTTCCAACTTTCCTGCTTCCGTCATAGACTTCCAATTTCCCTCTTACTTTAAAAGTTCTAGGGTCCATAATGTAGAGCACATTGCTGCCATCGCTCATTATTAGATATTTACCGTCATAAGTAATGCCCCATCCTTGAGTTTTGTAATTAAAGCTTCTTAACAGCTCAAAAGACTTTCTGTCATAAACAAACCCCTTCTTAGCTCGCCATGTAAGCTGAATTATTTTGTTTCCAACTATGGCAATACCTTCTCCAAAGTATTTATCAGCAAGTTTCTGAGACTTAAGTATTTCACCAGTTTGTATGTCAACAATTTGGATTGCGGATCGACCATTGAGGCCAGTGCTTTCATATAAAATACCTTTATCAAACACTAATCCCTGAGTAAATGAATCGGTACTATGTGGATAGGTGTTTACAATCTTATAACCATATATTGGTGTATTTGAAGCCTCATCAGCATTAGTAGATGTATCTGGGTAAATTGAGGCACAAAGCACAAGCAATAGCACTAACAGTAATCGATTGAAAGTTCTCTTCGGAAAGCGATGAATTTTCATAATGGTCAGTATAATAGCTTAACTCTGTCAAAATTTCCTTATTTAGTGTAAATTAGCAAGTGGCATAATAATACAATTAATTTTGATCGAGGGTATTTAAGTGCAACGCAATCAGGTGTTTGCATGGTTTTTTATAGCAATATTTCTATTGCTTTTATATCTTTTTTATCAGATATTGAGTCCATTTTTTCTAGCTCTTTTTTGGGGAGCTATACTTACACTAACTCTATATCCATTGCATGTCCGTTTAACCAAATTACTTAGGGGTTATAAGAACATATGCTCCATGATTATGACAATACTGGCTACTTTCCTTATTGTTCTGCCTATTGTGTTTATATCTGTAACAGTTGCTGTAGATATGGCTGATATATACCAAAATATTACTGATGATGTTGAAGTTTCTGAGTTAAAAAGTGGACTTGAAAAATTAAAAGGGCTTATTCCACTTTCTATATTGGAAGAATTAGAAAGTAAGCTCCAAATAGAGGAAGCAAGCATTCACCAGATGGCTCTTAAGGGTCTTGGGTCAGCTAGCAATTATGTAATTAATGAAGTGCAGTCAGCGGCTGCCAATCTCACCGGGCTTCTTATTAATTTTGGTATAATGATTTTTTCCTTATTTTTCTTTTTCCGTGACGGAGAGAGATTGTTAGATCGGCTTAAATACTTAATTCCAATGAAGCAGGAACAAAAAGATGAAATTTTTATGAAGTTTTATATTACACTAAATGCCGTAATTGTAGGAGTCATGGTAACTGCTGCGATACAAGGAATTGTTCAAGGTCTTATTTTCTGGGCTTTGGGTATCTCATACGCAGTACTGGGTGGAGTCCTTACATTTATTTTTGCTCTTATCCCGATAGGAGGAGCGGTAGTCGTATGGTTACCTGTTGGGCTTTATCTGGTTTTTACTGGAAGCATTTATACTGGGATAGCTGTTCTTGTTCTGGGAGGTGTTGTTGTAAGCTCAATTGACAACTTCTTAAAACCTATGATCATTGGCGGTAGGGTTAAGATCTCAACCTTATTCTTGGTTCTGACGATTTTTGGAAGTCTCTCAGTGTTTGGTTTCAGCGGAATAATTTTGGGTCCGGTGCTGTTGGCTATCTTCATGAGTTTTATCGAGATATATAAGACTGAATATTTAGAAGCACCAGAAGAATAATATATCTCCCTTTTTTAAATTACCACACAATATTATATTTTTTTTAAGTTTGACAACTTGTTTTACAAGATATATTTTTAGGCTAGTCTAAATTTTAATTTAAGAGAATAGAAGTTTAAGCAGGTATTTATTTCATTCTATAAGAGTATAGGGAGATGAGAGAAAATAATATGGAATTTAGATATAAGTCTGTATTAAACATATTTGCTGTATTTGTGTTGTCTGTATTTGTGCTTAGCATCGAAAATGCTTTTGCCGTTGGTGGGATATCAAACTCGAAAGTGATTGTTCCTAGTGCTGAGACAGTTCCTCAAAAGCGTGCCGAGGTTGAACCTTTTTTTTCTTTTGAATTCGTTGATGATAGAGGTAATACCTTTAGATTTGGAGGAGGAGCAAGGTTTACAGTTGGAGCTCTCAATAATCTCGAGCTAGGCGTGAATGTTAGCTATCTTAATCACGAAAACTCTGATTTAACAGATCAAGTTAATGATTTTGGAGACATAGAAGCAGGTTTTAAGTATAGATTTTTGGATCAGGGTGAGAAATATCCTTTCTCATTAGCATATCAGGGAGGAGTTTCTTTTCCTACTAGTGGAGAAGATACACCTTGGTTTATAGAAATAGGGGGACTTATTCTCACTAAAGACTTCACCGATCAATTTTCGATGGATACAGATTTTGTATTTGGCATTGTAGAAGATGATGGGTGGAATTTTATTTCTAATATAGGTTTTGGATACTATATTGTTCCTTGGTTCCAAGCAGTCATTGAGGGGGCCTATGCTTATGAGGATATAGATGGAGAGCAGAGCACACAGGTCGTTAATATAACCCCTGGTTTTACCTCACCTGTAACCGATTGGTTAACAATTATTGTTGGCGTGACTCCAGATCTATATGCTAACAATACAGATAAAGAGGTTGTTATAACGACCGCTTTTACTTTTCTTTTCTAACTATAATATTGCTTGACAGAGTGCTATTCAAGTTTATATTTTTTAGATATAGCTAAATTATCTTTTAGGAAATTAAAAATGTATACAGAGTCAATTGAAGATTACTTAAAAGCTATTTATGAAATTCAAAAAGAGAGTGGGAAGGTGTCTACTAATTCTTTGTCAGAGAAGCTAAATGTTGCGCCAGCCTCAGTTACTAGCATGATTAAGAAACTCTCTGAAAAAAAACTTATAACACATAAACGTTATCAAGGTGTGAAACTCACAAAAGCTGGTCTTAAGATATCATTAGAGGTGATAAGACATCATCGCCTGATAGAACTATATTTAGCTGAAGCGCTGGGGGTACCATGGGATCAAGTACATGATGAGGCTGAAAAGTGGGAACATGTGCTGTCTGAGGATCTAGAAGATAGAATGGATGCAGCTCTTGGCTATCCTACGAGAGATCCTCATGGGTCTCCTATTCCTAGTCGTGATGGGACAATCTTAGAACTCGATTCAATTCCTTTGGCAGATTTAAGACCTGGACAGAGCGCAGTGGTTGATGAGGTGAGTGACCATGACCCAGATTTACTAAGATACGTTGGCAAAATGGGGTTATATCCCAAGACAAAATTTAAAGTAGTTTCCATTGAACCTTTTAATGGACCTATAAAGATCAAAGTCGATGGATCTGAGCACATTTTAGGTCCGGGCGCAGCACAGTATGTATTTGTAACTGATGTTAGAAGCTCCAAAAAGGAGGTTTCACAATGACGGTTTCTAGATATTTAATGATTGCTGTATTTTCGATTCTTTTTGTTGCCTGCTCTTCAGGTAATGACAAAAGTGCGAATGATTCTAGCAGTGGCAAATTAAATATAGTTGCTACGACTGGAATGATTGCTGACATGGTGTCTGTAGTTGGAGGAGATAATGTTACAGTCAGAGGGCTTATGGGTCCTGGGGTAGACCCACATCTATATAAAGCTAGTGCGGGTGATGTGGCTCTACTATCTAAGGCAGATGTGATCTTTTATAACGGGCTTCATTTGGAAGGCAAAATGGCCGAGATTTTTGAGCAGATGAACAAAAGGGGTATCGACACTGTTGCGGTAGCAGAAGTAGTGGATAAAAATAAACTATTAACACCTCCGGAATATGAAGGAAACTATGATCCCCATATTTGGTTTAACGTTGAGCTATGGATGAACACTGTTGGTGTTGTTAAAGAAACTTTGATAGAGATGGATCCTGAAAATTCTGAGAAATACACCCTAAATGCTAATGCATATTTAGAGGAATTGTCTTCCTTAAATGAATATGTAAAACAGAGAGCAGATAGCTTGCCAGAGGACAAGAGAGTTCTCATTACAGCTCATGATGCATTTAATTACTTTGGAAAGGGTTACGGATTTGAAGTTAAGGGGCTACAAGGAATTAGTACAGAGTCCGAGGCGGGAACTTCAGATGTTCAGGAGCTGGCAATATTTATTTTTGAGCGACGCATCCCCGCAATTTTTGTAGAATCTTCAGTTCCCCCAAGGTATATCGAGGCAGTGCAGGCTGCTGTTAAATCAAAAGGGTTTGATGTTGTAGTTGGTGGTGAACTTTTCTCAGATGCTATGGGTAATCCTGGAACTCCAGAAGGTAATTATTTAGGAATGGTGCGTCATAACATAAATACGATTGTAGATGCACTGGGGCAGGGCGGTGAATCATAAATAAGGATTCTGAAATGAGCAAGAATGCAATAGAAGTAGAAGACTTAACAGTAGCATATAGAGAAAAACCTGTACTATGGGATATTGATTTATCAGTTCCAGAAGGTGTGTTAATGGCAATTGTTGGCCCAAATGGAGCAGGGAAGACTACTCTAATTAAAGCTATTTTAAATCTGGTGAATACTGCTGCAGGCCAAATTAAGATTTACGGTAAAGCTTCATCTGAACAAAGGCGGCTTGTGGGTTATGTGCCTCAAAGAGGCAGTGTAGACTGGGACTTCCCCACCAACGTAGGCGATGTTGTTATGATGGGACGCTATGGTTCGCTTGGTTGGATGAGGCGTCCTGGGAAAAAAGAAAAAGAGATGGCACTGCAAGCACTAGATAAGGTTGGAATGTTACAATATGCCGAGCGCCAAATAAGTCAGCTCTCAGGCGGACAACAGCAACGTGTATTTCTCGCACGTGCCCTTGTTCAAGATGCTCAAGTTTATCTTATGGATGAGCCTTTCCAGGGTGTTGATGCAACTACAGAGCGAGCAATCGTATCACTTTTACAAGAACTAAGAAAATCTGGAAAAACAGTTGTTGTGGTACATCATGACCTACAAACAGTTCCTGAGTATTTTGATTGGGCTACACTATTAAATGTAAGGCTAATAGCAAGCGGTCCAGTCAAAGAAGTCTTCACAGAGGATAAATTAAAGCTTACCTATGGTGGACGTGTTTCTTTCCTCAAACATAATGGAGAAAATGGGGGATCCAATATAAATCTCCTCACTGGGTAGGAAAATGGATTTCATCTCCCTTTTTAACAATTTGCTATTCGATTATACGCTCAGAACCGTAGCGCTTGGCTCTGCGGTTTTGGGAATAGTGAGTGGAGCGCTTGGAGCATATGCTGTTCTTCGCAGACAAAGTCTGCTGGGTGATGCTATGTCTCATGCAGCTTTGCCGGGTATTGGACTGGCTTTTTTGCTTACCGGTAGCAAGTCTAGCCTAGTTCTTATTATCGGAGCAGCTATTGCTGGGTGGATTGGGACTCTTCTAATAATGAGCATTGTGAGGCTTACTAGAGTAAAATTCGATAGTGCTCTAGGACTTGTGCTGTCTGTATTTTTCGGATTTGGTCTTGTTCTATTAACTATTATTCAGAAGATGCCTGATGCTACTCAAGCCGGGCTTGATAAGTTCTTATTTGGCCAGGCAGCAGCTTTGCTTGAGCGTGATGTAATAACCATGGGTGTTCTTGGAGCAATAGCAATTGGGGTGATGTTGGTATTCTGGAAGGAGTTTAAGCTTTTAAGCTTTGATCCCGACTTTGGAGCAACTTTAGGTTTTCCAATGAAACTCCTAGATATTTTGCTTACTACACTGATTGTACTTGCAATTGTTTTGGGTCTGCAGACTGTAGGAGTAGTTCTTATGAGTGCTATGATTGTAGCCCCGGCTGCAGCTGCTAGACAATGGACCGACCGACTTGGGACAATGGTGCTTTTATCCTCAAGCTTTGGAGCGCTTGCAGGCGTGGTAGGTGCATTGCTAAGCAGCAGTGTTCAGCGCTTACCTACAGGTCCTACAATAGTTTTATGTATTAGTACAATAGTTTTGGTATCTCTTTTCTTTGCTCCACGAAGAGGCCTTGTCTGGAATTGGATTAGAGAGAGAAGGAGTCGAGGCAGGCTTCGTGTTGAAGCAATACTTGAAGATCTTTATTCTCTTGCCTCTGCTCATGATGATCCAGAGCACCCACATTCAATTGCAGTTCTTAGACTAATGGGTTCAGGTAGAGGTGGGGTTGAAAAAAGTCTCAAAAAACTCGAAGAACAAGGACTAGTAAGTTCTGTGAATTCAGATGAGTGGGCACTTACAAAGGCCGGTATTGCTCAGGCCCGTAATTTGATAACCCTTAGGGAAGGTAATAAATAATGAGCTTTGAGCAATTTGAAATACAGCTTATAGCATGTGTTGTTGCTGGAGCTTGCGCAATTCCAGGTGTTTTTTTGGTACTCCGTAGGATGGCTATGATGAGTGATGCAATTAGCCATGCAATTCTCTTGGGTATCGTGCTTGCATTTTTTGTTATACCAGATGTTTCCTCACCAATATTAATTATTGGTGCGGCTTTAAGTGGAGTCGTTACTGTAAGTTTGGTTGAGCTTTTAAATAAAACACGCCTTGTTAAAGAAGATGCTTCAATAGGCCTTGTATTCCCAGTTCTTTTTAGTATTGGTGTGATTCTAATTGCTCGCTATGCATGGAATATTCATCTAGATGTTCATGCCGTGCTACTGGGAGAGCTTGCCTTTGCTCCTTTCGATCGCTTGATTGTTTTTGGCAGTGATATAGGTCCTAAATCACTTTATGTAATGAGTGCAATTTTAATGCTCAATCTGGCTTTTGTGTCAGTTTTCTACAAAGAACTTAAGATTGCTACTTTTGATGCTGGTCTTGCTGCGGCGCTTGGGTTCTCTCCTGGACTTATCCACTATGGTCTAATGAGTCTTGTTTCGGTAACAGCAGTAGGTGCATTCGACGCTGTAGGATCTATTTTGGTAGTAGCGCTTATGATTGCCCCTCCTGCAGCCGCTTACCTTTTAACTGACAACCTCTCTAAGATGATTTTGATAAGTGTTTTTCTTGGCATATTAAGCTCAATTTCAGGCTTTTGGCTGGCAATATTGTTTGATGCGAATATTGCAGGTTCCATGGCTACTATGGCAGGGTTTCTGTTCATAGTTGTTTTTCTTTTTGCTCCTGAGAGAGGAATAGTTGCTATTGCCAGAAGAAGGTCTCACCAAAGATGGGAGTTTGCAGGCAAAATGTTGTCTATACATTTACTGAACCATGAAGGGACTGAAGATGAAGAAGTTGAGTCTCAAATAGAGCACTTAGAAAAAAATTTAAGATGGAAAGAAAATTTTGCTAGTCGTGTAGTAAATTATTCTGTTAGTAACGGTTTGCTTCTAGTAAATAATGGAAGACTTATATTGACTAGTAAGGGTAGGGAATATGCAAAAGAATCAATACAGGATGACTAAATAGCCCCGGATAGGTCAAATCTTTTCCGAGGAGTTGTCTTTCCGATTTTTAATCATCTGCATAATGATAGAGAGTAAGACAAGTCCTTTATTGCCATCATCGTCATCTTTCATAGATTGAATATAATCCATATTATCTTTTACTGATTCATCCTCAGGAGCTATCTGAAGAGCTGTCCGAAGAACTTCAAGAGCATCGTCATACCAGCCCTTCTCTGCTAGTGAAAATGCTAGGGAGTTATAAGCCGGAATAAAGTTGGGGGAGGCAACAATTACTTCTCTGAATTTTGCAGCAGACTCATCAATCCATCCAAAGTCAAAATAACAATTGCCAATTGAGAGGTGGGCCCAGTTATCACTAGGGCAGATTTCAACGTGTTTACTTAATTCAACAAGAGCTTCTTTTGTCCATCCCATATCAAAATAGCATAGTCCTAACTGATAAAATATTTCATCTTTAATATAGTCGAGTTCAGATTCAGAATTAAGACATTCTTCAAATCTGACAAGTGCATCTTCATATAGACCTATTGTTCTATATGCTAGCGCTAGATGCCATTTGGCAAAAACATTCTCACTATCGATCTCCAGGGCATTCTCAAAACAGTCTATAGATTCGCTATACCTACTCATTCTAGATAGAGTAATGCCGAGCTGGGTCCATATATATAGATCCTCGGAATTTAAATTTAGAGCTTTTCTAAAGTAGTGGATTGATGTTTCAAAATCTTCCATCGCATCATAAGTAAGCGCAATTGAAAGATAGACATCAGGGTCATTGGGGGCAATGTCAATTGCTTTTTTAAGCTCTTTTAGAGCTTCTTTAAATCGTCCCGCTTCTTTAAAATCGTCAGCTTTATTAAGCAGTCTTTCTAGCCTGCCCATTTTTTGCTCCGTATCCTTTCGGCATTCAAATTCATTAAAGAATATGTCCTGATACAAATAATGTCAACAGTCAGTACTTTTTACAATATATTACAAATATTAAGGCCTTATAAACATTAGTAATAAACTTTTCCATTATTGCTATTATATGAGTCGAATTATATGCTGACCGCATCTTTTGTTCATGAAATTCCTCATATGATTATGATAATATGAAACGCTTCACTTTGGATTCACTCTTTTACTCAGGGTGCTGTACTAGGAAGTTTCTCAGGTTCTGCAGCTAAGTGGTATGGATTTTTTATAGGAGCAATCTTCTCAGGAGTAATGGGAGTTGGTTTCTATCTGCTTATGGGAAGTAGGGTATGGTGCAGGTTTGGGTGTCCGCTTGCCGCAACATTAGGAATTTTCCAGCGCTATTTTTCTCACTTTAGAATTACTACTAACGGAGGACAATGTATATCCTGTGGAAACTGCTCAAAATATTGCGAGATGGGAATAGATGTAAGAGCCTACGCTCAGCAGGGTAAAAATATTATTCGTGCCTCTTGTGTAGGATGCGGAGTGTGTAGTGTGGTATGTCCGAGAGGAGTGCTTAAGCTTGAGAATGGTAAGACTTATGGTGAAAGGTTTGAAGGTTCTGCGAGACCAGTAGATGCGTTTATGGACTCTTTGAGACTCGTTCCTTAACTAGCTGTTGTTATTGAAATAATCTGCTTATTGCCGACATGCTGTGAATTATCAATTTAGATTTACTCTATTGAATCACGGCCCAAAACCAATTAGAATCCAAGATTATATGGAAGATAGTATTCAAGTCGCAATTCCGATACCAGGAGAAGAGTATTATTCCTACAGCGTCCCAGAGCACTTAAAAGAGGGTGTTAAGCTTGGCAAAAGGGTTCTTGTTCCCTTTCATAATAGAAAATCTATAGGATTTATTGTAGGACTGGGTGATCCTCCTTCCGATATAAAGCTAAAAAACATTCTCGACATCATTGATGACGAACCGCTTTTTGATGAAAAGCGGCTTGAGTTTTTAAAATGGGTCTCAAGCTACTACATCAGCTCTTTAGGTATAGTGCTTAAAGCGGCACATCCCGGAGGTCTTGGAGTAAGTCTTAAGCGACTCATTAGAATTACAAGCAACGGTGAAAAAGCACTTAATGATGAGAGGCTAACAGATCATGAAGTACATTTACTAAATACAATATTCAACTCTGGTGAGATTACCTCTCAAAAGTTGTTAAACCTTGTGGAGAATACATCAAATGAACTTCTGAATTCATTTAATAGAAGAGGGTTGATTGAGTTCAACTACGAAATCGAATCAGACACAAAAGTAAAAACTGAAAAAATTATTGTAGCAATGGACGGAGCAAGTCTTCAAAGTAAGTTGCTTGATAGAAAACCTGCTAAGGCTGAGATTCTTAAGTTTATACTAGGTGTTAAAAGGGTCTCACTGGAATACTTAAAAGAGATATTTGGAAATGTGGGTACTCATTTACCGTGGCTTGAAGAGAATAAGTTTATTAAGATTGAGCATCAGGAAATTTCTAGAGACCCGTTCTCAAATATTGATATCTCTGGTGAAAATCCCCATGAGCTAACCTTGGATCAAGATATTGCCTGCAACAAGATTATTTCAGCAATAACAGAGGAAGAATATAGACCATTTTTACTTCATGGTGTTACTGGAAGTGGTAAAACGGAGGTATATCTACGCTCTATTGAAGAGGTTATTAAAAAAAATAGAGAAGCGCTAGTACTTGTGCCCGAGATATCGCTTACACCACAGTTGGTAAAGAGATTCAGAGCCCGGTTTGGAAACCAGGTGACAGTTATTCATAGTGCATTGTCTGACGGGGAGCGTTTTGATGCTTGGAGAATGGCAAGCAGAGGCGAGGTTAAAGTAGTAATTGGAGCAAGATCTGCCATCTTTGCCCCACTTAAGAATCTGGGAATCATAATTGTTGATGAGGAGCATGAGACAACCTACAAGCAGGAAGAAGCCCCATCATATAACGCAAGGGACTTATCCTTGGTTCTTGGTAGAATGACAAACTCAGTAGTTATTCTAGGATCTGCCACACCATCTGTGGAATCTTACAGCAACGCAATGAAGAATAGATACTCGTACCTTAGTTTACCACTTCGCGTAGAAGATAAATCCTTACCGAAGATTGAAATTGCTGATATGAAGAATGAGTCAGGTCAAGTGTTCTCTGAGACACTTAAGAAATCAATCATATCCAACTTCGAAGAGAAAAAACAAACTATTCTTTTTCTAAACCGAAGAGGTTACTCAGGTCTCCTTATCTGTGATGCCTGCGGTGATATTCTTAAATGTCCAAACTGCACTGTTTCGCTAACATATCATGCGAAGGACGATTCTATAAAGTGCCATATGTGCGGCCTTTCGGAGAAATCTATCCCTGACTGTGCTAATTGCGGAGAAACTCTAAGAGCTATCGGTATTGGAACTCAAAAGGTTGAAGAAGAAGTCAGAAGGATATTACCTGATGCAACCGTTGCAAGGATGGACCGGGATGCCACAAGTGGAAAAAACAAACTAATGAGTCTTTATTCAAGACTTGAGCGTGGCAAGATAGATGTACTAATTGGCACGCAGATGGTAGCAAAAGGCCATGACCTTCCGGGTGTTACACTTGTAGGGGTTATTTCAGCAGACATCTCTCTTGGTATACCCGATTTTCGATCAGGTGAGAGAACCTTTCAGCTTGTTACTCAGGTAGCGGGGCGTTCTGGAAGAGGTGATCATCCTGGAAGGGTGATTGTTCAAACATATAACCCTGATCATCCAACCATAATTTATGCAACCACTCAGGATAGTAAGGCATTTTTAGAACTAGAGCTTAAACTTAGAGAAGAACTCAATTATTCACCTTTCTCTAGGCTTATTAATATTAGATTCTCTGGAAGATTTGAGGAAGAAACAGAACATTTTGTAAATGAATCTGGTAAATTGGCTCGTGCAATGCTTTCAAAACTAGATGTTGGAGCACTTGAAATACTAGGTCCTTCACCATGCCCAATATATAAGATCAGAAACCGTTTCCGTTTCCAAATACTGTTTAAATCTTCTAATACAGGAGTTCTTCACAGTTTCTCTAAGCAGTTCATCTCACATGTCTCAAAACTCTCATCCAATGTTAGATGCTCAATAGATGTAGACCCTTATTATTTTAGTTAACTTGTACTTTCTATAATTTTCACTCTTTATGGTAGAATCTATATATACTTAATTTTTCTTACGAGCGAGTACGTAATTAGTTTGTCAGGGGTCTAATATGCCTAGAAAACAAAGCAGACGTACAAAAAAGGGTAGCGAGCCTAAAGTAGACTTAACTAATCTAAGTCGAGCCGGGGAGCATTTTATTACGAGTGCCGCAGAGTTTGTTGTAGGAGCTGGGTTTGCTATAAAAGGCACAAGGGATCTTCTCGATAATGAAGATGGAAGAAAGTTCCTAAGAGATTTGCCCTCTAAAGTTGCAGACAGAGGTTTTGAGCTGCTAACAGACATTACGGAACAAGTTAAAGAAAAAGAAAAGAATAAGGGCAAAAGAACTCGAAAAAGTAGGAGTAGGAAGATAGAAGTTGAATAAAGTTTTACCGAACCCCGATAATTCCAGAAATACACTTGAGCGATATAAGGAAGAACATAAGAAAATATCGTCTAAAAAAGCCGAAATTCTCGAGATGTTATCTTCTTATAGCTGTTTTCTAGGAAGAGTTATACTAAAGGATCCAGATGTACTTGATTATCTAAGCAAACCAAACAAAATCAAAAAGAAAAAAACTGCATCTCAAATCATTCGTGAGACAGATTCTATAAGAAAGAAGGTCGACAATGAGCAAGCCCTGAGCACTGAGTTACGACTATACAAGTACAGAGAGTTCTCTCGAATCATATATAGAGACATCATGGATCTCTGCCCGTTTAGTGATACTATGGAAGAGCTCTCAGATCTTGCAAGTGGTATTGTCGAGTCTGCATTTAGGTTTTATAGCCAAGAATTAGATACCAAGTCTAGTGGAGAATTTGTTGTTTTGGGCATGGGCAAGCTTGGTGGAAGAGAACTTAATCTTAGCTCTGACATTGATCTCATTTATCTCTACAGGGACAATGGAAATCCTGAGCCTTTTTTCAAACTTGCCGAGCGTGTAACAAAGCTTTTAAGCTCCGTAACGGAAGACGGCTTTCTTTATAGAGTCGACCTTGCACTTAGGCCGGGGGGGAGTAAAAGCTCAATAGCTGTACCAATTGAGGGTGCGGTTGAGCATTATTTTTATTGGGGAGATACTTGGGAGAGGGCTGCTATGATTAAGGCAAGACCAATTGCTGGAGATATAGCCTTGGGTGATGAGTTTATCTCAGAGATGGAACCTTTTGTTTATAAGAAGTTTCTCGATTATCAATCAATTGAGGAATTAAAGGATATGAAGACCAAGCTCGATAAGCTTCAAAAAAAGCGGGATGTGAAACTCGGTAAGGGAGGGATAAGGGAAATAGAATTTTTTATTCAGGCTCTCCAACTGGTTAATGGCGGAGAAGTAGCCGGTATTAGGGAGAGGAATTCTTTATTTGCTCTTAAGAAACTAAGGAAGTTAAATATTATCGATCAAGAAATATTTGAGTCTTTAACTTCTTGTTATCTGTTTTTGAGGAAAGTAGAGCACTCAATCCAATTAGTTGATGAAAGGCAAACTCACAGGATCCCATCATCATCAGAAGATATAGAAATTCTGGCTAAAAGGTGTGGTCTTTCAAATGAAACTGAATTTGAAGAATTATATCTTCAAAATACTAAAACGGTATCAAATATTTATGAGCACCTCTTCTTTGAGCCGTCCAGACAAACAGAAGAAGTCGGAAAAGAATTTTGGGAGCTGGCGGACTTTTTAACTTCTGGAAATGTTGATGAGGAGCAAGCAGTAGAGAATTTGAGATCGCTTGGTTTTAAAAATCCTGAAAGTGCAATCGATATATTCTCAAAATTACTTGATCCCAGATTGGGAGGTCTAACGCAATCTGGAAAATTAACTACAAAAAAAGTTATACCAGCATTTCTAGCAGAGATATTAAAATCTTTTGACCCTGACTCAGCACTTGTGAATCTTGAAAGGTTTATCTCTGGGATTGGCTGGAGGTCCTCAATTTATTCAGTACTTCTAGAGAACCCTGACATCATCAAATTGTTGGCCAAACTTTTCTCTACCAGCGGCTATCTTTCTAATTTTTTAATCAGACATCCGGAGTATCTTGATGTCATAACACTAAGAGATGTTAGGACAGAATTTGGTTCCAAAGAGGAGATGCTTGAAAATCTTGAGCAAAGCATGTCTGATGCAAAGGACTACGAAGATCAGTTAGATACTATAAGGAAATTTAAGCATGTAGAGACTCTTAAGATATGCCTTAGAGATTTGAACGGAGAAGTAGATCCATTCTATGTTGGTAAGTATTTAGCTATGATAGCTGAGACTGTGCTGGAAGTGGGGCTCGAATTGGCATTGGATCTTGTTGCTGATAATAAAAAACGTAAGAGTAAAAAAATGCGTATGTTGGTTCTGGGAATGGGAAAACTGGGTGGTCAGGAGATGAGCTATAATTCTGATTTGGATGTGATTTTTATTTATGACGGTAATGATCACGAATTCTATTCTAAGCTTGGACAAAAAGTGATATCAGTTCTCTCTGTTCCAACTGGCGAGGGGTTTGCTTATAAGATTGACATGGGTCTTAGGCCCTCCGGGACCTCAGGAGCATTGGTAACTTCTTTTGAATCTTTTAAGGAATATCATGAAGAAAGTGCTCAGATTTGGGAGAGGCAAGCATTGATTAGAGCAATTCCATCTGCTGGTGATAAGCAACTGGCAAAGAAGGTAATGAAAGCAGTTCAACAGTTTGTGTATGGTGAACCATATCCTGAGGATTTTTATAGAGAAATTTACCGTTTGCGTTCCAGAATGGAAAAGGAACTTGCAAAAGAGACTACAATCAAGCGCAATATCAAAACAGGAAAAGGCGGAACTGTAGATATTGAGTTTCTTGTGCAGATGCTTCAGTTAAAATATGGCAGTGAATACAAAGATCTAAGAGTTCAGAATACTGTTGATGCTTTAGATGCTCTAAATACGAATGGGCTTATAGAAAATAAGGAATATAAGATTTTAAAGGAAGGTCTTTATTTCTTGAAAATGATGGAGAATATTCTTAGGCTTCTCCATGATCGTTCTATTAATGAGTTATATGAGAGCGATTTTGAAAAACTGGCCTCAGAGATGAATATGGAACAGGACGGTCAAAAATTAAAAGAAAAATATATATCCAAGACGAATAAGATTAGAGAGACATATGATACGTATTTCATATAGCATACTTGCGTATGCTATTCAATTGGGACGAATATAATGTCTGAATATAAAAGCTGCATATTTATTATGGCCGACGGGGCAAGAGCTGATGTCTTCTCTGATCTGCTCAAAAGAGGCGAACTTCCGAACATATCTAAGTATATTTTAGAAAAGGGATCTTATAGAGAAGCCGTCACTGTTTTTCCCTCAACTACAGGCCCAGCTTACACACCATACATTTTGGGCAAATATCCTGGTCGGTGTAATTTGCCTGGTATTAGATGGATGGATAGGAATAAGTATGAAGAGAAAACGTTCTCATTTGAGCGCTTTAGGAGTTATATAGGTCTTGAGACATACTTTATGAACTCAGATATTACCTTAGATAATAAAACGGTTTTTGAGATATTTCCACGAAGTGTGAACATATTCAATGAGCTCTCAAGAGGTGTAAATTATAAGAATGATAAGACTATGTTCTCTAAGCTTTTCTATAAAGTTAAAAGTCATTTTACTGATAAAACAAATGAGGTTGATTTAGTGGCGGAGCGTATTTTGCTGCAATCCTTAAATCAATTGCCAGATTATGTATATACCGTGTTTTTGGGCATAGATACGTACTCTCACATAAACCATCCTTTCCACCAAAGTGTTGTTGATTCCTACAGAAGGATAGATAACACCGTAGGACTACTTGCAAAGAGTCTCGAGAGTAAGGGAAGGCTCGATGAGACATTGATTGTAATTTCAAGTGATCATGGTTTAACTCAAACACATTCACATTTTGATTCTTTAGAATTTATGAACAACCAGGGTTATAAGACTTTCTACTATCCTAATGTTTTTAGACATTTCTGGGATGCTGATGGAGGATGTCTAATTTCAGGTAATGCTATGGCAAATATATATGTTAAGAGCAAAGATGGTTGGGGTAGGAAATCAACTTTTGAGGAACTAGGAAATCTTGTAGATAATTTCATAGAGAGAGAAGAAATTGATATCGTAGCTGGGTTAGATGAGATGGGTAGATCAAGAATAAAGAGCTCAAGAGGCGAGTCTTGCGCATGGCTCGATGATGAGGGTAATGTGAATTATGAAAAGATAAATGGAGATCCTTTTGGTTATAATGGCATACCCAAAAAGATGTCTCAGGAAGAAGCATTAGACATCACATACAACACTGAATATCCTGATGCTCTTCTTCAGATAATACAGCTGCTAGAGAGCCCTCGTACTGGTGACCTGGTGTTGAGTGCGAATCATGGATATGACCTTAGAGCAAGGCATGAGAAGCCTGAGCATTGTTCTTCTCACGGTGCTTTGTTTAGAGACCATATGATCGTGCCACTTGTTATTAATACAAAACTCAATAGGGATCATATCAGAACCGTAGATGTATTCCCGACCATTTTAAGCTTGTTAGGTCAACCAATACCTGACAATCTAGACGGTGTGAGTTTAGTTAATTGATGTTTCTATCTGAATATTGCTCTGCATAAGGATTCTGATACGAACAGCGCTATTACACCCCAAAGAAAATAACGCCAAATTTCCTTGAATACTTTCACAATACTCGCTTGTTGAACCAATTCATTCTCCTCGGAAAGTTTCGGCAGTTTTTCGAGGTTAGATTCTCTTGGGTCTATATTAACCGCAAACTTATAACTAAATTCTCCACCACTTACCACTGTGTAGATCCCGGGAATCATGGTTTGCTTAAATTCATCTGAATTACTTCCAATATTATGTTTATCACCAAGCGGATCTATTACAACTAGTTTTTTTCCTTCATTGTTTGAATCAATTTTTACAACATCATTAACGAGGTAATGCCTACCCTTGTTTTTCTTTAAGGTAGGAATGTCATAAATCTTTTTAATAATGGGTAGAAATACCGGTGTTATTGAGAGATTGTTCCAGCTTGTATCTACCGTAGATGTGAATATGAATGTGTTTCCTATGCCATATTGCTTTGTAACCAAAAATGGACTTTCGTCAGAAGTGTAAATCAGCACTTCTGCCTCGGGAACAGCGGTTGAGTTAAATAGTTTTTCAATTTGTATTTGGCTAATTTTGTTGCTAATTTCTTTGGAAAATACTCTAGAGTTATTAGTGCTAAGTGATGCGTTGCTTTCGTAGATACTTTGTATCTCTACAGGAAGTATTGTTTTTAATAAAGTGTTATAAGAACTTGCTCTTATACTGTTTCCTAAAAATATGACAGCTGTTCCCCCATTGACTACAAAATTCTCAAGTTCTTTTGCAGCCCTTGGGGTTATGTCACCTACATTAGCTAGATATATGACCCCATATTTAGATAGTTCTTCACTCAAAAACGCACCATTATCTATTATTGTTACCTGAGTTCCGGTGGTCTCAGAGATTGTTTCAAGGGCTTGGGTTAAATAGTAAGTCTCACTGAGTCTTGAGTCCTCTCTTGGATCACCATCGACAACTAAATTTTTGGGATTCTCTCCCACTCCATCTGAGATAAAGTATCTAATGTCGTCTACCTTGATTTTGTCATTTTTAGTTTCAACAGATCCAGTGCTGTTCAGATTATCAGGGTTTCTAAAATTGACCTCTATTCTTATGCTATCATTAGGCCGGATATCAACATTTTCTCTGATCTCATTATCATCAAGAGTTGTTTTTGTTAAGAGCTCCGTTACTGTATCATCAGAAAAATTAGATATAGTGCTTTGGAGTCTGATTGATCTCTCATTATAATCTACATCAATATCAGTTACAGCATGATTAGGGTTCTCAGATCTCGCAGAAATATCTATAATTTCTAACCAGGGAAACTCAAATTCTTTATTTTGCCAGCCGTTTTGTTGAAGGTCTGTAATAAAGATTAATTCTTTTGTTTCATTCGGCGTTTTCTGTAATTTAGAGTATATATCAAGCAGTCTTTTGTTATTATTTGTGTAGCTATTTGATAGCTTTATATCTTGAACATCTCTTTTGAGACTGCCTATTTGCTGAATAGTTACTTTTTCCTCTTCGTTATTAATTACTAATGGGGCAACCAACGTAAAACTTCCATCTGGTATTAAGTCGATTATATCCTTTGCTTTTTTCTGTGCATTCTCAAAGTTGTTCTCATAACCCATGCTAAAAGAATTATCTATAACAATTGCTATGGATTTAGGAGTGTTGTCCGTTTTTGCTGAGAAAGAAAAAACTGCCGGTTTTGCAAAAATAAGCACTATTAATACTAATATCAAAGCTCGTAAAAGCAGCAATATTAAATCTTTCAGCCTCGATCTAGTTGCTAGATCACCTTGTGATGATATAAGAAAGTTGATGGCTGGAAAGCTTTTTCTAACTCCACTTTTTCTTGATATAAGATGTGCTATTATAGGCAGTGCCAATGCTACCAAACCAATGAAGAATAAAGGACTTAAGAAGGATAAATTCAATTTTGCTCTCTACTTATCCGCTATTTGTATAAGGGATTTCTCAATCGACTGATCTGTAGGTGAAGGAACATATCTTGTCTTGTTCTCATGGCATATGTCCTTCAAGTTAGAGATGAATTCCCCCATTCTTTTTATATAAGTATGTCTAAGGGAAGTAGTGTCTACAATAACCTTTGCTTTAGTTTCTAAATCTTCGAATTCAATTGATCCGCTGAAATTAAAATCCGTTTCATCAGGATGTAATACGTGAAATAGAGAAATTTCTTTTTTTGAGTTTCTTGCGAGTTTTATTGATTTTGCAATAGTTTCAGCTTCTAGCAGAAAATCTGAAACTATAACGAATGATGCATCTGATCTATATGTCTCAAGAGCACTCAAGATGGGTTTTTCTAACCCCGATTTGCCAGATGTTTCTAGCTCATTTAATTTGTCCACTATAGGGGTAATAAAATGGCTACCTGATCTTGGTGGTATAATTTCTATACCACTTTCTGAGAAAGCTATTAATCCTACAGCATCGCCCTGCTTTAGAAGTAAATATGAAAGAGTTGCAACTAGTTTCTTGGCATAATTAAATTTGTTATAAGAATTCTCTCCATAGTCCATTGATGCACTCTTATCGATCAATATGCACCAACGCATATTTACTTCATCCTCAAACTTCTTCACATAAAGACGATCATGTCTTCCGTAGAGACGCCAGTCTATCTGTTTTAACTCATCCCCTCTGTTGTATTGTTTGTGTTCAGAAAAGTCTGGGCTTATTCCATTATAGTGGCTTTTATGAATTCCTGCTTTGTAACCACTTACCTTAGATTGTGTGCGGAAGTTGAATCGTTTGAGTCTAAGAGCTGTTTCTATGTCTAGAATGCTGTTTGACATATTCTGAGAGTATAAGATTGAGAAAGCTTAGCCAGCAGTAGCTAGAATCTTATCTATTTCTTTTGTGACAGATTCTTCTTTTAGATTTTTTGCAAT
>JABAHR010009588.1_pt3 | contig 26521 bp, 36 predicted proteins | sample 7062101 | NCBI WGS metagenome assembly JABAHR01 (sample SAMN14534553, study PRJNA622989) | marine sediment metagenome | biome: marine biome [ENVO:00000428]; feature: marine pelagic biome [ENVO:01000023]; material: deep marine sediment [ENVO:00002113] | place: India: Gulf of Kutch | collected...
TATGGAAAAAGCATACAGACCTAAGTTTGAAAAACCTACTCAAGAGATGATAGATAAAGCAGGTCCAGTAAAAATTATAAAACCCAGGAAAAAATAAATGGCTAAAATAACAATTGACAATATTGCATCAGGATACGCATCTACTACAGCGTTAAACACTAACTTTGACGCAGTTGAAACAGAATTAAATAGTAAAGTTTTATATCGAAACAATCCAGCTGGTGAACCTAACCAAATGGAAAATGACCTCGATATGAATAGTAACGATATTAATAATGCTCGTAATATTTCAGCATCAGGTACTTTTACAGTTGGTGGTACAGATTACTTAACACAGATGCAAGATTTATATGATGATTACGCAGCATTAATTAATCGTGTAACAATTAGTACAGCATCTCCATCTGGTGGTATAGATGGTGATATTTGGTTTAAAGTAGTTTAATAGGAGAAATAAATGGCAGCTTTATCAGATGACGCAGAAGCTTTATTGCTTGACTGGCTAATGACCACAGGCACTGCCACTCGCCCAACAGCTTGGTATGTGGCTTTGTATACAGCTGCCCCAAGTGATTCAGGTGGTGGTACTGAAGTATCAACAGGTGGTTATGCAAGACAGTCAGTAACATTTGCAGCAGCATCAAGTCCAGGTGGTACAACATCAAATACAGGTACAGTATCATTTACAGCATCAGGTGCTGACTATGGTACAGTAACTCACATTGGTATTCACAGTGCTGTATCAGGTGCTGGCAATTTGTTATGGCATGGTGCTATGACTGCATCTAAAACAATTGCAGATGGCGATACTTTAGAGTTTTCAGTAGGTAATATCGACCTAACATTAGCTTAAGGTAAGCCATGGCTGACGGCTTCCGAGTCCTAGAAAATGGCGACAGCAGGATAACTGAAGCTGGTGTGTTCCGAATAACGGAACGCTTCTACTTAGGAGAGTCAAGCCTTAGTGGTGCAGGGTCTATAGTATCAGACCCAGATTTAACAACTAGTGGTGCTACAAGTTTAACAGGAGCAGGTACACTTGCTTCAGTAGCAGATAGAACTAGACCAGGTGTTAGTGCAGTTACAGGTACTGGAACTATAGCATCAATAGGTTATGCAACTTTACTTACAGATAGTTCTTTAACTGGTGTAGGTTCGATAGCTTCTATAGGTACTAGAATCCAATATGGATTAAGTGCTTTTACAGGCACAGGTACTTTAGCTAGTGATGGTGATTTAGTAGCATCTGGTAGTTCTAGTTTATCAGCTACAGGTAGTAAACTTACAGCAGGTGTAGGAGTTTTTGTAGGTGTTTCTAATCTTACAGGAACTGGTACACTAGCTGCTATAGGTAATAGAACTAGATATGGTTTAACTAGTTTAACTGGTACAGGTACACTAAGTTCTATAGGATTAACAATAAGACCTGGACTAAGTTCTTTAAATGGTATTGGAACTTTATATGCTGAAGGTCGTGATGTAGAATATGGAGACGCATCACTTACAGGTACAGGTAGTTTAACTGCTAAAGCATTTGATAGTACTATGTACGTTAAAGATGCAGGTACTTGGAAAGTCTCAACTCCTTACGTTAAATATAATGGTAGTTGGGTAGAACCAAAAGAAATTTATAAAAAAGTTTCTGGTGTTTGGACTAAGGTGTATTTATCATGACAATACAATACGGACAAGTCCAAAGTTATTTTGATACAGAACGTATTCGTGAATTAGAAAACGGTACAGACATTAGAATAACAGAATCAGGTGATACTAGGATAACAGGTGATACTGGTGTTAATATATCAATTGGTTATCTTACTGCAAAAGGAACTAAAATTAATCCACTAAGAGATGCTTATGTTAAGTTTAGTGGTATATGGAGAAGTACAAAACCATATGTTAAGCATGAAGGAACTTGGAAAGAACCTTATGCAATATATGTAAAACAAAGTGGAGTTTGGAGAAGGGTTTACTAAATGGCAAACGTAAAAATATCAGGATTAATTGCAGCCTCAGCAGTCGCTGGTGCTAATGAATTTGAAATAAATGAGTCAGGGACTTCTAAGAAAGTTACTGGTACTCAGATTTTAAATTACGTTTTTTCACCTGATGAAATTACAATGACTGGTACTGGGTCTCTTGAGATTCCTACTGGTTCAACAGCAGAACGACCAGGTTCCCCACAAGCTGGTATGTTCCGATACAATTCTTCAACAGGTGAATTTGAAGGCTACACAACAACATGGGGTGCAATCGGTGGTGGAGCATCAGCAGGTGGAGCTATTTACGAAAACGAAGACTCAATCACATCAAGTTACACAATTGCAGCTGGTAAGAATGGACACAGTGTTGGTCCTATGACTATAGCAGCAGGTGTAGCTGTAACTATAACTTCTGGTCAACGATGGGTGGTAGTATAATATGGTAGCAACAATTAATGCAGATACAACAAGCGGTGTAATTATTACATCAGACACAAGTGGTGAAATAGAACTACAAGCCGATGGTGTAACTAAAGCTAAAATCACAGCGAATGGATTACAAGATGCTAATGGTGCATCGCTTCGTGGTGGTATGTATCGTAACCTCATTATTAATGGTGATATGCAAATAGCACAAAGAACTACATCCAGCACAGGAGTTACATCTGGTGAATCATTACATACTGTTGATAGATGGAAAGTAGGTATAAGTAATGCTGGTACTTGGGATATAACTCAATCTACGGATGTACCAACAGGTCAAGGTTTTGGTAACAGTTTGAAATTAGATTGCACAACTGCTGATGCTAGTTTAACAGCAAGTGATAGAGTAAGATTTTATCAACTTATAGAAGCACAAAACTGCTTAGGATTAAAAAACGGAACTTCAAACGCAGAAAAAACAACACTATCGTTTTGGGTTAAAAGTAATAAAACTGGAACTTATACAGTATCTTTATATAAAGGAGATTCTACTGCTAGGGCAAATGGTTTAACATATACAATATCATCGGCAGATACTTGGGAAAAGAAAACATTAACATTTGATGGAGATACTACTGGTGGTGGAATTGCTAATGATAATGGCGATGGCTTACATGTGTATTGGTATCTTGCTGTTGGTCCAAATTACACATCAGGAACATTTTATAATGGAACTTGGGGAAACTATGTTCAAGGTGATTGGGTGTCATCATCTCAAGTCAACCTAGCAGATTCTACTTCTAACTACATTAACATAACTGGAGTTCAACTAGAAGTTGGTTCTGGTGCTAGTGACTTTGAGTTCTTACCTTATGATGTACAGTTAGCTAGGTGTCAGAGGTATTATGAAAAATCATACAATGATGGTACTGCTTTAGGCACTGCTACAACAACAGGTGCTCAAGGAGCTCAAGGTGCTCAAGGACAAACAACAACAACTGCTGTAGGAAGTTATGTAAATTTTGTAACACAAAAAAGAACCACACCAACAATTACATCTTATGATTCAGCAGGTGCTTCAGGAAAAATAGACAGAGTTGCATTTGGTGCGGCAGTAAATACAGGAAACACTGCGAATATTTATGAATCAGGTGATAAAGGATTTATTGGATATTCAGCTAGTGGAACAGCAGCACATTCAATTCGTATGCATTATACAGCAGATGCGGAGTTATAAAAATGTCATATAAATTAGTAAAAAATATTGATAGAACTGTAAGTACAACACAAATAAAGCGTATTAATGATAATGCTTGTATACCATTTGACGAAGATAACAAAGACTATCAAGAATACCTAGAATGGGTAGCTGAAGGTAATACCCCAGAACCAGTAGACGAGGTGACAGAATGAGTACAATTATAAAAGGAAGTGATACAAGTACATTCGGTGGTAATGTAGATTTAGGTTCTAATAACTTAACTACAACAGGTAATGCTGATGTTGCTCAAGTTATTACAGATGCACCTATTTTTGGTGCTTATCAAGACACATCACAAACATTATCGACTAGCACTTTTACAAAACTTACATTTACTACAGAAGAATTTGACACTAATTCTAATTTTGCTTCATCTAGATTTACACCTACAGTAGAAGGTTACTATCTTATAACTGGTGCTTTTGCGATTGATGTGATGAATGGACCTCAAATCCTTACTATTTATAAAAATGGTAGTGAGTTTAAAAGAGGTACACTTCGAAGCGATAGTGCTACTGCAAGTGCTAGGCATACGACAGTATCTACAATAGTGTATGCTAATGGTAGTACAGACTACTTTGAATTATATGGTTATCAAAGCAGTGGTTCTGATGCTACTACAAGAAATCAGCAGAAATGGACTTATATGAATGGTGTTTTAGTGAGGGCAGTATAATATGACATTACTTGAAAAAATTAAACAATTAAGAAACACATTAACAGACGAAGACTTTTCACTAGAAGGTACAATCGTTCTACAAAATGATAGTGACGGTCGTGGTGATTACATCAAAGAATGGAATCATCCTACTATAACTAAACCAACACAGGAAGAATTAAATAATGTCTAGCATAGTTATACAAGGGGATACATCGGGAACAATAACAGTAGAAGCACCTAGCGTTGCGGGTACTCATACCTTAACCTTACCTAAAGTTACAGCTAATATTGCTACGGATGCTACTGTTGGGTTGGGTATGAAGAACCTTATTATCAATGGTGGAATGGAAATTCATCAGCGTGGTGGAACNNAATTACAGTTAATGCTAATAGTGTATTTTTTCCTGTTGATAGATTTCATGCAGTAGGTGTTGCAAGTGCTGGTGTATTTACTGCACAACAAGTATCTGACTCCCCTGATGGTGGAGATAAGTCACTTAAGTTTACAGTTACAACTACAGCATCAAGCGGGGCATACAGGTTTCATTATAATATAGAAGGCAATCATATTGCTCATTTAGGTTTTGGTCAATCATGGGCAAAAACATTTACATTATCATTTTGGGTTAAATCATCTGTAACTGGTACATACTCTGGTTCATTTAGAAATTCTGCTCATAATAGGTCTTATGTTTATGAATATACTATTAATTCAGCAAATACATGGGAAAGAAAAACTATAACATTAACAGCAGATACAGCAGGAACATGGTTAACTGACAATGGTTCAGGACTAAAAATTATATGGGGTTTAGGTAGTACTTCTACAGGAACTGCTGGTTCATGGCAATCAGCTAACTACTTTACATCTACAAACCAAACAGAATGGATTGCTACATCTGGAGCAACCTTTTNNGAAAACGCTACACCCTTTGAAAACAGAATGTATAGTACAGAATTAGCATTGTGTGAACGATACTATCAAAAAATAGATGGTGGTTTTGGAGTAGCAACATCATCAACTAATGTTCAAATAAATGTAGTTATGCGTGTGCCTATGAGGGCAAGTCCTTCTGCATCAGTAACAACATTAAGAATTACGGATATGACTACATCAGACCATCAAGCTACAAGTGCTACTATTTCGTTATCAAATATAACTTCTACTGCGTCAAGAACAAATTGTGGCGGATTTACAGGTTTAACATCGAGCAGACCATATACTTTATTAGGTACAGGTGCAAGTGCTGCTCCTATACTTTTTAGTGCGGAGTTATAAAAATGAATTATAAATTACAACAAGACAATGAAAATAATGTAACTTCTATTCAAGTAATTAAAGATGATGGAACTGTTTGGTCTATACCTTTAGATGAGTCTAATACAGACTACCAGGAATACATTAAGTGGACAAAACTATCTCCAGCTAATGTAGCTGCACCAGCGGATGAATAACATGACACCTCATGAAGAATTAGTAGCCCATGAAAAACTTTGTGCGGAACGTTACAGTACCATTCACAAACGTTTAGATAGAATTGAACAGATGCTTTGGAAATTAATTTGGGGAATCATGGCAGGCTTTGGTGCTATTGCTGTAGCTGTAGTCTTGAGTACTCTTCATTTGTAAGGAGACAATATGAATGCATTAATCGTAGTAGTAGTTAGTGTTGTAGTTTGGGAAGTATTACTTAGAAAGTGGGTAATGCCTAAACTAGACACAACTGTTAGAGTAAATAAAGTTAGACTATCAAATTTAGTAAACAAACTTAAATGGTGGAAATAAATGTTACAAGCTATTCTTCCATTAATAGGACCAGTACTAGATAAGATTATACCAGATAAAGCTGGTGCTGAAAAAGCTAAACAAGAAATAGAAAAGACTTTAATTGATAATGCTAGTAAACTTAATCTAGCACAAGCAGAGATTAACAAAGCAGAAGCAGAGCATAGGTCTGTATTTGTTGCAGGCTGGAGACCTATGATTGGTTGGTCTTGTGCTATTGGTATATTTTGGTTATTTGTAGGACATCCTATTGTAGTTTACTTAGATGCTATGGATGGAGTAGTTAGTCCTATTCCTACTATTGACCATGATATTTTATTAGAGTTAACATTTGCTATGTTAGGTATGGCAGGGTTAAGAACATTTGAAAAGCTTAAAGGAGTTACTAAGTAATGTCTACTAAACCTGTAAATAAAAAGAAAATGCCATGTAATAAACCTAAACGCACACCAGGGCATAAAACTAAATCACATATAGTTAAAGCTTGTGCTAATGGTAAAGAAAAGATTATTAGGTTTGGACAACAAGGTGTACGGGGAGCTGGTAAAAATCCTAAAACAGCCAAAGATAAAGCTCGTAAAAAATCTTACTATGCAAGACATAATGCACAAGACTCTAATCCAAGTAAACTTAGTGCTAGGTATTGGTCTCATAAGGTAAAATGGTAATGAGTTTAGTAGAAAATATTAATAAACGTAAAAAAGCAGAAAAGTCCAGAAGTAAAAAGAATAGTACTATAAGTGCTAAGGCATATAAAGATATGCAAAACAACTGGGGTAAAAAGAAGAAAAAGAAAAGTGCCTGATGACAGTCCATGTACAGGTGTCTGTCGTATGGAAGGTACTAGATGTATTAGTTGTAATAGAACATATGAAGATTTAGAACAATGGTTCTATATGTCAGAACAAGCAAGACTAGAACGAATGGAGCAATTAAAAAATGAGTCAGATTGACCAAATCAAAGACTATACTCTCGAAGAGTTTACAGAGTACTGGCTAAGAGAGAAACCTTTTACTCCTATAGTTGATGGAGTAAATCATGTAGATATATTAAGTGGTACTACTTTATATAGAAATTATCCTTTTCAAGTAGAACTATTTATTACTAAACCTAATATAATTATTCCTCCTCACATACATCCTAATGTAGATTCATTTGAGGTATGGGTATCAGGTGATATTGATTTTATGAGAAAAGGTAAATGGTATAACCACCCTCATGCAAATCCTAAGATTAGAGTTTTACATAATAACTTACATGGTGCTAAATCAGGACCAAGAGGAGGAAGTTTCTTGTCTATACAAAAATGGTTAGACGGAGTAAACCCTAAGTTTATTGGTAACAACTGGCATGATGAAAATGAGAATAGTAAGTATGTTTCAAGTTGACCAAATTAAAGAAGCAGCAGAAAAAGACTTACTAACTTTTATTAAATTAGTAGCACCACACTTAATGCTAGGTGCTATCCATGAAGAACTAATACAGTGGTGGCATAGACAAGAAGCTAAACAAAATCAATTAGTATTACTTCCACGTGGACATATGAAGTCTAAGTTAATAGCATACAGGACTGCATGGTGGATTACTAAACATCCTGAAACTACAATACTGTATGTATCTGCAACAGCAGACTTAGCTGAAAAACAATTATATGCTATTAAACAAATTATAGATAGTCCAATATATAGACGTTATTGGTCAGAAATGATTAATCCTGAAGAAGGAAAACGTGAACGCTGGGCTGTAGCAGAGATAGCTGTAGACCACCCTAAAAGAAAAGAAGAAGGAGTTCGAGATGCTACAGTCAAAGCCGTTGGGCTTACTTCTAATACTACTGGCTTTCATGCCGATATTGTTGTTCTTGATGACATTGTTGTACCTGGTAATGCTTACTCGGAAGAAGGTAGGGAAAAAGTCTCTTCTGCATACTCGCAGCTTGCGTCTATCGAGAATCCTGGAGCGTACGAGTGGGTGGTTGGTACCCGTTACCATCCTCGGGATATTTATGATACTATGGTTAACATGAGAGAAACTGTGTATGATAATGATGGTGAAGTAGAAGCAGAAGAACCAGTATATGAATTATTCCAACGTGTAGTAGAAACAGATGGTGAGTTTCTTTGGGCTAAACAAAAACGTAAAGATGGTAAAGCATTTGGATTTGATGCTAAAGAATTAGCTCGTATTAGAGCTAAGTATATAGACCAAACACAATTCTTTGCTCAGTATTACAATGACCCTAATAGTAAAGAAACTGCTAATATTAATGCAGATAGTTTTCAATATTATGATAGAGCTGTATTACAAAACAAAGAAGGTGACTGGTATATTAGAGATAGAAAGTTAAATGTATATGCAGCTATTGACTTTGCGTTTTCATTACGTAAACAAGCTGACAGTACAGCTCTTGTAGTAATAGGTGTAGACCACCAAGCTAATTATTATGTGTTAGACATAGATAGATTTAAAACAGATAGAATTGTAGATTACTATGAACACATATTAAAAGCTTGGGAGAAGTGGGGTTTTAGAAAGATACGTGCTGAGATAACAGTAGCTCAACAAACTATTGTTAAAGAACTTAAAGACAGTTATCTTAGACCTAATGGTATAGCTTTAGCTATAGATGAGTTTAGACCTACACGATACATGGGTGACAAACGTCAACGTATTAATGCAATACTAGAACCTAAGTATCATAATCAACAGATGTGGCATTATAAAGGTGGCAACTGTCAACCGTTAGAAGAAGAACTAACAATGACTCATCCTCCTCATGATGATATTAAAGATGCAATGGCTAACGCAATTGAAATATCTTTAGTACCACGTTTAAGAAATGGAATTAGTTTTATAAGTAAAAATGTAATGACTCACTCTAGATTTGGTGGAGTAACTTACTAAGGAATATATATGGCAGGCAGAGTAGCACAATTTGAAAAAGCAGTAGATGCCGATACTATGGCAAGGAATCTTGCTGAGCTCTACAATCAATGGTGGATTCAAAGAGAAAGTAAAGAAGCTGAGTGGAGAGAACTTCGTAGTTATCTTTTTGCTACTGATACTTCAACTACATCTAATTCTAAATTACCTTGGAAAAATAAAACTACTTTACCTAAACTAACACAGATTAGAGATAACTTACATGCTAACTATATGGATGCATTGTTTCCCAATGATGACTGGATGAAATGGGAAGGTGCAACATTAGAAGATAGTTATGCTGCAAAACGTAGAGCTATTGAAGCTTATCTTAAAACTAAATTAAAAGAATCTGGATTTAGAGAAACTGTTTCTAGACTTGTTTATGATTACATTGATTATGGTAATGCGTTTGCAGAAGTACAGTATGTAAATGAAGAGCATGAAGACCCTACTACTGGTGAAACAATTACTACATACAATGGTCCTAAGTTAAATAGAATATCACCATTTGATATTGTATTTAATCCTACAGCTCCTTCATTTGATAAGTCACCTAAGTTTACACGCTATGTTAAATCAGTAGGTGAGCTTATGATTGACATAGAAGAACGTCAAGAATTACAATATGATAAAAAAGCTGTAGATAAAGCTCTTGAAATTAGAAATAGTTTATCACAGTTTAGACAAGAAGATATTAATAAAGCTAGTCCATATATATCAGAAGGTTTTGGTACATTACAAGAATACTATCAATCAGGTTATGTAGAAATTCTAGAGTTTGAAGGAGACTTTTATGATAGAGTTGAAAAGAAATTGCATAGAAACAAAATCATTACTATTATTGACAGAGCTTACATACTACGAAACATTGATAACCCTAGCTACATTGGTCGTGATAACAAACATCATGTAGGTTGGAGAAAAAGAACAGACAATCTATATGCTATGGGTCCACTAGATAACCTTGTTGGACTACAATATCGTATTGACCACCTAGAAAATCTTAAAGCTGATGCTTTAGATTTAACTATACACCCTCCACTTAAGATTACAGGGGATGTAGAACCTTTTGAATGGGGTCCTGAAGAGACTATTCACATACCAGAAGATGGTAATGTAGAGCCTATGCCTCCAAATGCAGCAGCATTTCAAGTAAATAATGAAATTGCAGTACTATTAGCTGTTATGGAAGAGATGGCAGGAGCTCCTAAAGAGGCTATGGGCTTTAGAAGTCCAGGTGAAAAGACTGCATTTGAAGTACAACAACTACAAAATGCAGCATCACGTATATTCCAGAATAAAATTAATCAATTTGAAGTAGAATTTCTAGAACCTATTTTAAATACAATGCTAGAANNGCTAGAAACTGCTAAACGTAATATGAATCTTCCAGAACTAGCTAAAGTTATGGATGATGACTATGGAGTAGTAGACTTTTTGTCTGTTACTAAAGAAGATTTAACTGCTCGTGGTAAACTTAGACCTATTGGTGCTAGACATTACGCTACACGTGCTCAGTTAATGCAGAATATGTTAGGTATATTTAATTCACCTGTAGGACAAATGATAGCTCCTCATATTTCTGCTAAGAAACTTGCAAATATGGTTGAAGAGTACATGGGTTTTGAAAAATTTGACTTTATGAAAGATAACGCTATGTTATTTGAACAAGCAGAAATGGAAAAACTTAAAATGCAAATTCAACAAGACTTGCAAGAAGCTCAAGCATCTCCTTCTGTAGACGAAAGAATGCTTGACCAACAGTTAGGTATGTAATTACTTGACATTTCATTAATTTTATGGTATAATAAATATATGGATTTGAAATCTGACAAAGGTAAAAGTCTAAGTAAACAAGAAACATTACAAGAGATAAGAAATTACTGTAACGAACAGATTAAATTAAACTAGCTAATAGAAAATCTATGGATGAAGAAAACTTTAGTAATCCATCATGGGCTTTTCATCAAGCTTATCTTCAAGGTTTTCAAAAAGCTTTTACAAAACTGTATAATTTATTGCCTGACCAAGGAGATAAATAATGGCAGAAGAAACAACACAAACAGAACAACCTGTTGAGACTAGTACAAACGAAGCTCAACAACAAGATACCCAAGCAAAACTGTTTGAGATTCCGACAGAAGCTCAAGAATTAGTAGGTGAGGGTAAGAAGTACGCAAGTGCAGAAGATGCATTAAGGTCAGTTCCTCATGCTCAGAAACATATTCAGACTCTTGAAGCTGAAATGGCTGAATTAAAAGAAGAACTAACTAAACGCAAAACTACACAAGAACTTCTTGATGAACTAAAGTCTGAAACTAGACAGCCTGTAGAGAATACCACTCAGGAGGCTGGGTTAAACGAAGACGCTATTATGAGTTTGGTAAATCAAACGCTCCAGCGTAATGAACAGACCAAGACTGCTAAAGCTAATGCTGATTCGGTAGCTAAACGCTTCCAAAGTAAGTATGGTTCTGAAGCAGAAACTGTTTATAACAAACTTGCTGGTGAGTTAGGTATGTCAACTCAACAACTTAACAGCCTCGCTACTAGTTCCCCTAGTGTAGTCTTACGACTAGCAGGACTTACTGATTCAGCTCCATCTAATGTAGCTAAATCCTCTGGTTCTGTAAATACTGAGTCTTTAGCACAAACTAAACCAACTGGAGAAATTTCAGCTCGAGTAGGTAAAGGTAAGTCTACTAAAGATTTAGTTAATGCTTGGAGAGCTGCTGGTGAGAAAATTAAACAACAAGCGTAGAGGATAAATTATGTCACAATTGACTAGTAATACTAGTGCTTTTATTGAAGCACAACAGTATTCACAGTTTATTCTTGAAAACTTACATGACTACTTACTGCCAGAAGGTATGTGGAGAGATGTAACAGACTTCGGTTCAGGTACAACTTTAAACATCAAGACAGTAGGTACTGTAACAATTCAAGATGCAGCTGAGGATACTCCTCTCAACTATAGTCCTATCGACACAGGTACATTAACACTTTCTATTACTGACTATGTTGGTGATGCATGGAAAGTATCTGATGACCTTCGTGAAGATGGTTCACAAGTTGATACCCTAATGGCTATGCGTGCTATGGAATCAACACGTGCTCTTGGTGAAAACCATGAAACACGTTTCTTAAGCGTAGCTAACGCTGCTCAAACAGCAGCTAATGTTAACTTAGTTAACGGTCGACCACATCGTTGGGTAGCTGGTGGCTCTGGTGCAACAGACAGAATCATTGACTTATCTGACTTTGTAGCTATGAAGTTAGCTTTTGATAAAGCTAATTCTCCAGCTGGTGGTCGTATTGCAATTGTTGACCCAGTTGTGGAAGCAAGTTTAAATACTTTAGTTACACAAACTGCGTCTATCAATTACAATCCAATGTTCGAAGGTTTAGTAACAGAAGGTTTTGCTCGTGACCATCGTTTCGTAAGAAACATTATGGGTTGGGATGTATACACTTCTAACTTCTTACCTAAGTTAACAGCAACAGAAGCTCTTGATGCTTCATCTTATGGCTTAGCTAATGACACTGCTGAAGTTGGTGACATTGCAAACATTTTCATGTGCGTAGCAGATGATACATGTAAGCCAGTTATGCATGCATGGAGACGTGCTCCTCAGACAGAAGGCTGGAGAGACAACGAAGAGCGTGCAGACAAGTATCAAGTAACATCACGTTTTGGCTTAGGTGCTCAACGTGTTGACACTCTTGGTGTTATCTTAACTCATCCATCTAACTATTAAGGAGAAAAATCATGGCTTATGAAAATAATGCTGGCATCAATGTCCTTAATCATTATGGACCAAGAGACAGAGATGCAAAATGGGGTGGTCAGGCTAAATCAACAGGTCAAATTAAACGTGCTGAATGGCAGTTTAGTTATGATGATTTACCTACTGCTGGTACTACAAATCTTCAATTTCAAATTCCTGCAAATGCAACTATCGTATCCTCAAAATGGATTACAGGTACTGCATGGGCAGATGGCACTTCTTTAGACGTAGGTCTACAAGAAAGTGACGGAACTGAAATTGATAACAACGGCTTAGACGTTGCTATTACTCCAACTACTGCTGGTGCTGTTATTGACGGTGACGGTGCGTTAGTTGGTGCTACTATCGGTGCTAATGCTGGTGAACTTGTTGTTGCTGCAACTGGCACATATACTGCTGGTACTGCAACAGTGATTGTTGAATATCACGTAGAAGTATAAGGATAGGGGTCTTCGGACCCCACTCCTTTTAAGGAATTTAAATGACAATACAACATAATGTAATTACAGACCCAGACATTCACGAACCTAAAGGTGTAGCTGCTGCTTCATCAGGACAAGTATATGTAGCTAATGGTTCAGGCTCAGGTGCATGGAAAGATAAAGACAAATGGCTAGGAGTTTATACAGGCTTTGATTCTGTAACTCCAGCATATTCACATTCTACAACTACATCAGATACTGTATTAAATAATACTTGGGTAACAGGACCTAATGATGGATTTACTGTATTAACTGTTCCAAATACTAGACTTAGATATGATGGTACAGAAACAATTACATCATTTGTACAATTATCTCTTGCTACTAAACAAGCATCAGGTTCTAATCAAGATGTAGAATGGGCACTATATAAAAATGGTACAGAAATTACAGGCTCAAGAGTTATTAGAAGTTTGTCTACTGGCACTTGGGGTTCAATTACTTTGTCTCCTGTTGTCAGTTTAGCAACATCAGACTATTTAGAAATATATACAAAAGCAGATGGAGCATGTACAGTTGATTATGCTTCTATTCAATTAATGATACAAGGACATAGTTAATGGCTAAGATGACACTGCTTGAAATGACTCAAGATATTTTATCTGATATGGATTCAGATGAAGTCAATAGCATTAATGATTCTGTAGAGTCTTTACAAGTAGCTNNTAATATTGTTAATGGTAGAGACTATCCACATTTTAATGAGTTGTTTCAATTAGACAGTGCTAGTGATACTAGACCTACTCATATGAAAATACCAGATACAATTGAAAACATACACTGGATTAAGTATGATGTAAGAAAAACTCTTGCAGCTAAAAATCAATATACTGAAATTAAATACTTAACTCCTGAAGAGTTTATTAATCATGTAGATGTAAGAGATAGTACAGATACTAAAGTTCAAGTGGTAGATAGTTTACAAGGTATTAAACTTAATATCTATAAAGATAGAGCTCCTGAATACTATACATCTTTTGATGAAGAGTATGTAGTATTTGATAACTATATTCAAACAACAGATACACATTTACAAAAATCTAAATCACAAGCTTTTGGTAAACGTGCTGTTACATTTACATTAGCAGATAACTTTACTGCTGATTTTCCTGTACAAATGTTTAGTTATTTTTTAGCTGAAGCTAAATCAGCAGCTTTTATTACTCTTAAACAAATGGCTAATGCTAAAGCAGAACAAACATCTGTGTCTCAGAAACGTAGAATGAGTCAAGATGCTTGGAAACTAGAACGAGGTATTAAATATCCTAACTATGGTAGACCTACAATATCTAAGAAAGGACCTAATTACTAATGGGTAAATTTAATTATGATATAGAAGGTTCAGGTAATTCTGCTAAAGATTTTAATGTATATACAGGTGTAAGTCAAACTTATAAACCTAATAAAAAATTAAGTATTACTCCTAATATTGAAGTATCTAAAACTGTATCAGGTTCATATAAAGAAAAAACTAAATCTGTTAGTACTTCAGTTACATATAAACCTAATAATAAATTAAGTATTAGTCCTAAAGTAGGAGTATCTACAGGTTCTTATGGACCAGATAAAACTAAAACTAAATCTGTTGGAGGTTCAGTTACTTATTCTTTTACTGATAATGCTAGTCTTACTGCTGGTGGTGTAAAAAATTTACATTCAGCTAAAGGACCAGGTTATAAAGGTAAAGGAAAAGATTGGAATGCAGGAATAACATTTGAATACTCATGGGGTGGTAGTAAAAAGAAATGAGTATGTTAACTAGCAATACTGGTGCTTTCATAGAAGGTCAACAGTATGGTAAAAAAAAACGTTGTAAAACAAAGAAAGGAAAAACTATGGCTTGTGGTAAAAAACATTCATATAAAAAACCAAAAACTCCAGTTAAAAGGAATAAATAATGGCTGACAAAAATAATAGAGTTACTATTGATATTGGTGGCTGGTTTAAACGTCAAGCAGAAAAATATCAAAAATCTCAACGAGATAAAAAGGTAGCTCAAAATCAAAAAAGTTTATCTAAAAAGAAAGCAGTAGCTGGTTTTGAAACTTATAAACCTACTGATACTAGTAAAGGTATGTTTAGTACATACAGAGATAAAATTGCTAATAGAGGTGCATTAAAAGTAACTCCAGGTAATATTGGAGGTTCTTCTTTTACAGTTCCTAAAGTACCTAGTATTCATCAAGGTAAAGCTGGTGAACAGATAGGACCTACAGTACAAAGTACTACTCCTAATATTCCTAATAAGCCTGATTTAAAAATGGGTAAAGGTAAAGGTAATGCTTATTACCCTAAAGGGCAAGCTTATAAAGATAGACAACGTAAAGAAACAGCTCGTAAAGCTAGAGATATTAAACAACCAAGACGTATTCATGAAGCTACTCGTATGGCTAGACAATTATTAAATCGTAACGAAAAATAAGGACCACTTATGAAAGTAATAAGAAGTTATAAAACAAAAGGTATTAAAGAACTACAAGCATTTATTGAACCTGGTACATCACATTATAAATTACAATGGGATGGAGGAGGAGAACTACCTGCTGAACTATCAGGTGTATACACATCTATAAGTTTAGTAGATAGTGCTGTTCTTACTTTTGTACATAACCAACCAGATAAAAAGGCTGACAAAGCATCTAAAACACTAGAGGACTAAATGGCTCAGAAAACTGAAAAGTCGTTTAGGTCTTTCATTAAAGGTCTTGTTACTGAAGCTAATGAATTAACTTTTCCTGAGTCTGCTTCTGTAGATGAACAAAACTTTGTACTTAACAGAGATGGTTCACGTTCACGTAGACTTGGTGTAGATTTTGAAGAGTCCTATGTATTAACATCTAGTGGACTTACAACTGCTGACTTACGTGATGGTAAACAATCATTTCATGTATGGGAAAGTCCAGGAGGAGATACCACAGTATCTCTTGGTATTGTACGTATTAAAAATAAATTATGGTTTCTTAATTTATTATCTGCTACTCCTAGTTCTGATTTAAAAAATGGAGGTTCAGCTCTTACTATATCTGGTTTATCTAATGCAGATATTGAAACTACTGTAATTAATAATACTTGTGTAGTAGCTTCAGAAGATTTATTACATCCAGTTAAATTAACTTATAATCCTAGTACAGATACTGTTTCTCAATCTCAATTAATATTAAAAATAAGAGATTTATATGGAGTAAATGATAGTCTTGATGTAGATGATAGACCTTCTAGTTTATCTAATACTCATAAATATAATTTACGTAATCAAGGTTGGAGTCCTGATGTAGTATCTGTAGCTGCTGCTGGTAGTGCAGATGCAATTGATTATACTAAAACTAAAATTGGTGTATATCCATCTAACTCAGATGTATGGACATTAGGTAAAGTATCTAATCCTAGTTCAACTGACTATGAAAGATATGACCCTGAAGTATTAGAAAGAAACTCTACATCTAAATACCAAGTATCTAGAGGTTCTTATGTTATAGATGCATTTAACCGTGGTGCTTCTAGACAAGCTGAGTCAGGTGTTACAGGTTTACCTACTGATTCTGAAAATGGTACAATTACTACAGTAGCTTCTTATGCTCAACGAGTATTTTATTCAGGAATAGTTTCTAATATTTCAGGAGCAGATAGTAGAAGTCCTAATTATTCTGGATATGTTTTCTTTTCTAAAGTTGTTACATCAGATGATGACTTAATTAAATGTTATCAAGAAGCTGACCCTACTGACCCAGGTATTAATGATATTATTGCAAATGATGGTGGTACTGTTCATTTACCTGAAGTAACTAGAATTATTAAAATTGCTTCTACTCAAGCATCATTACTTGTATTTGCAGAAAATGGTGTATATGAAATTTATGGTGATACTGGTGGTTTTGTAGCTACATCATTTCAGATATCTAAAATATCTACTAACGGTGTATTAAATGTAAAATCTATTGTAGATATTAATGGTAACTTTGTTTATTGGTCTAAAGCTGGTATATATCAATTAAGTCCTGATAGTGCATCAGGTCGTTTTAGAGCAGAAAGTTTATCTCTTAAGACTATTCAAACACTATATTTAAATATACCTGAGCTTGGTAAAAACTATTGTAAAGGTTTTTATGATGAAAAAGAAAATCAAATAAGATGGTTATATAATGATAGTGCTTCATATACTACTACTAATTATATTAATAACTATAATAAAGAATTAATATATGACCTTACATTACAAGCTTGGTATAAAAATACTCTTAGTTCTCTTGCTAGTAATAGTCCTTATGTAGCAGACTATGTACCTATTCCAGGATACTCTGTTACATCTACAGAAGAAACTGTATATAAAGGAACAGATGAAGTATTAGTAACAGCAGGAGATACTGTAGTTGTAGACTCAAATTTAGAAGTTAATAGAAGTTCTCAGTTTAGTTTTTTAACTATACGAGGTACATCATTTACTATATCTAAATATAAAGATGACACATTTAAAGATTGGGTATCTTCAGATACTACTGGTATTTCTTATTCTAGTTATTTAGTAACAGGTTGGGAATTATTTGGAGACTTTCTTAAAGAAAAACAAATACCTTATATACAATTTTATTTTAAACGTACAGAAAATGGCTATACATCTGCTACTGGTACATTAGAATTAACTAATCAATCTTCGTGTAAAGTACAAGCACAGTGGAATTGGACTAACTCAGCTAATAGTGGTAAATGGGGTACTGAATTTCAAGCATATCGACTATTAAGAAACTATATTCCATCAGGACCTACTGACCCATTTGATTATGGTGAAGGTATTATAGTAACTAAGAATAAACTTAGAGGTTCAGGTAAAACAATAAGTTTAAAAATTAGTTCTGAAGCTGGTAAAGATATGCAAATATTAGGATGGGGTATGCCTGTTACAAAGAATTCAATAATATAATGATTAAAGTAATGGAAAAAAAAGGAGTAGGTTTTATAGGTTTATCTTATAGTAAGAAGATGGGAGCTTGGCAAGTACATGTAGATGTAGAAAAGTGGAGTCATAATTACTTAAAAGAGTATTATAAAAACATGAATAAACTTCGACAGATACTTAAAGATAATAATATTGATAGAGTATTTGGATTATGTGAAGATTTAAAAGCAGTTAAGTTTAATAAATTATTTGGAGCCAAATTAATAGAAGATGTTATGGTGACAGATGAAGATGATAAAGAAAACTATTTAGTCATTTGGGAGACTTAGTATGGACATTAGTAATTTAACACAACAACAAAAGGTAGAGACTTTACAAGCTTTATACCATGATGTTGCAGGTCAGGGTAGAGAGGGCGACACTCAGCTTGCTCATATTAATTCCCAAGAAGCAGCATTACTTAAAGCTTTAGGAGGTTCTGGTACTCTTAATCCTAATACAGGATTACCTGAATATAAACCAGCAGCTAAAGCAGTTAAATCTGTAGGAAAAGCTGTAGGAGGCGTAGCTAAAGCTGTAGTAAAAACAGCAGCAAAAGTTGCTCCTTATGTAGGACTAGCCTATGGTGGTTATACACTAGCTGGTGGAGGTTCTATATTTAGTGGGCTAGGAGGAACAGGTAATATATTATCAAGTGCTATGAATACAGGTAGATTNNGTAGATTTATTAATCCTGCTTTAATTTCTTCACAAACAGCTCAAGCTGGTTTAAGTATAGGTGGTACTTTATCAGCAGCTGCTAGTAAAGTAGGTAGTTATATAGCTGCTAATCCTTTTCAATCAGCAGGTATGGCATTACAAGGTATAGGTTATGTACAACAACGTAAAGCTCAATCTGCTCAAGCTGAAGCTTTAGAAGGACAAGCACGTGCTGAAACTGAACAACGTAAAATGCAACAACGTTATCAAGAAACATTAGCTCGTAGACAAAGACTTGATTTACTTAGACAACAACGTATTATGTCTGGTAGATACCAACTTCTGCTGCTAATGCAGGACTAGGTGTAGGTACATCAGGATTATTAGGTGCTACTTCATCTATTCAAACTCAAACTACTGCTAATATTGGAGCAGTTGACTTAGCACAAGGAGCTTCACAAGCTATATCTAATCAAGCACAATTAGCTGCTGACTATGGTTCACAATACTATGCTGCTAAAGGTAGTGAAAATATGTGGTCTAGTGTTACTTCTTTAGGAGAATCTATATTTAATAAATCAGATTTTCTTGATACTAAAACTAAAAACTTTAAAGAAATGTTAACTGTTGGATAAACTATGTTAGAACAACTGTCTCAACAAGAGTTTTTAAATGCAGATGCAGAGTTACCTCTTTACAATCCTAGTGAAGATAGAGTTCCTTTAGCTAATCCTACAGATAAAAAAGATGCATTTTATGGTACAGCTATTAATGATTCTGATGACCCATTACAAGACTACTATGAACGCATAGATGAACTTAATGCTACTGGAGATTCTATGGTGCTTAATGCATTAAGGTCTCAGTATCAACAAAAGAAAGACTTAGATAGAGCTGTATTTATTGAGAATCTAGTAGTAGACCCAAGTTTTTCTAATAAAGAAAAACAATATATACTAGATAAACAATTAAAACTTAACGACCCAGCACAAGCTTCTTTAAGGTCTTTTTATCTTGAAACACTGCAAGCAAAAGAACTTGAAGACAACCCTGTAATGACAGATAAAGAAATTGATGGGCTTGCTTATAAGATTCATAACTATAAAACTAAAGATGATTTTTTAACATCTCTTGGTTATGTTAATGATATGGTTACAGGTAAAACTCCTCCTCCTGATGCTGACCCTAATATAAAATTAGATGGTACTACGTTTGACCAAGTTATGGAATCTATATATGACCCAGTTATGGCTGAACCTCTTGCACTATTTAATACTCTTATTGTAGGTCTTGCTCCTTATATTAGTGAATTAGTATATACTGGTTATACATATGCTACTGATGATGAAATACAATCAGTTACTGAAGCTAGAAACAAAGCACGTAAAATTATTAATGAATCATGGGGTGAAGATTTATATGATGCTTTCTTTTATGTAGCTAATGCTCTTGGTGTAGAACGTGAAGACATTGAAGATGCTTGGGTTACTCAAGGCTTTACTAAATTAGATGAAGGTCTTACATGGGCTGCTACTAAAATCTCTCCTGATGACGTAGACAAAGCTAAAATTCCTTTAGAAATTCTTACAGCTTTTGCTATTCCTATTTTTAGAAAAGGTAAGAAACTTTCTCAAGATGCTTATCTTAGAATTACAGACCCTAATGCATATCAAGTTGTAAAATTATTAGAAGGTAAACCAGAATTTAAACCTAATATTCCTTTTAAAGATGACATTCCTACTAGAACTGTAGAAGATTTAGGTATTGAAGTACCTAGGTCATCTCCATTAATTGAAGCTATTAATAGTAATAAAGATACAGCTCAACAAATGACTAGAATATTTATGGAAGATACTACTAATCAAGCTGCTAGAGCTATGAGAATGACAGTAGAGTCTTTTATTGGTTTATTAATGATGCCTAAGTTTTTACGTGACCCCTTGCAAGGTGAAAGCTTTGATGCAACTCCAGGATTTAAAGCTCTTAAACTAGAACAAAATGAAATAGCTAGAGACTTTGTACTTAATCCTTACTTTAAAGATTATGATGCACGTTATGCATGGATGGATGAAAATGCTGGAGTATACAGTGATATAGTTAATGACTTACCTATTCAAATGGCACCAAGTCAAACAACATTACCTATTGTAAGTAATGGTACTCAAATTAAAATAAATCTTGCTTTTAATAAAGATGGATTTGCTTACACTAATCTTGTAGAAGCCCAACAAGCAGGTCTAGCTCTTAAATCTAAAATTGAAAAACTTAATGAAGCTGAAGGAACTGATGGTGGTAAAGTTTATTTAGAAGCATTTGATGATGCAGGTAATAAACTTTATAATAAAGAAGTAACTCCTGAACTTCCTGAGATTATGTTTGATTCTTCTATGTCTGGTACTGCTAGGTATCAACTTAGATGGGAAAGAACTGGTGATTTTTTTGATGAAGTACGTTCACTTGCTGATGACTTTGGTAAAATGCCATGGGAAAAAGATGTTAGTTTAAATTGGTTAGGTCGTCTAACTACTAAAGGTAGAGAGTTTATATTTGATAATCCTAGAGGATATAACTGGTTAGCTGTATTTGGTAAGTCTGACAAAGGACTTGAACGTAGATGGACAATGAGTCATCAATTTGCAGAACGTGCAGCTAAACGACAGCTAGAAGTTTTATCTACGTTTATGTATGATAAATCCTTACTAGGTATGAAGATGACTAGTAAGAAGTTTAGACAAGACCTTAAAACTTTAATGGAATCATCTAGAGATAAAGCTGATTTATTTAGTGTTAATGAAATATATCAAGTATTAGATTATAGTCCTGATATTAGACATGTAAAAGCATTACAAGATACTCTTGCATTAATGAGACAGATAGATAGATTTAGTTATCAATTATTAAATGCTAAAACTATTAATGATTTTGTAGCTAAAGGTTATAAAGATTATATAGATATATCTAGAGTAGATGGTAATAAACAAAGACTAATGGTACAAGATGTATTTCAATTTCCTATTGATAAAGAAACAGGTGAGATTTCTTTAAAAGTATTATGGGATGCTGAAAATCAAAGACCTGTTCAATGGAATCCCCATTCAGCTAACAATAAAACTATACCAGTAGAACAGTTTTTGTATGAAAATAATGTACCAATGAGAAAAATAGTTAAGTTAGCTAAACCTTATATAGATTCTAATAATAATAAATATAATTATTCTATTGTACCTAAAAATAATAAATTAACTGGAGCTCCTGATTGGATTGTTCCTACTAAAACTGGACACTTTACTAGAATATCTGAGGGTACTTTCTTTGTTGAAGCTTTTCCTAAACGTGTAACTATTGATGGTTTAACTACTGTAGTTCCTGTAGGTGTAAATGCATGGGATATTCCTGTATTAAAAGAAAATTCTAAAGCAGTTGCTATGTTTAAAACTGAAACAGAAGCTAAAGCATGGATGGAAAAAAATAGAGATGCCCTTCCTGAAATGGATTCTAATCGTTTTGATTTTGCTGTAAGAAAAGCTGAAGAATTAAAACATGATGACAACTTACAAATTAATCTTATAAGAAACGCTATAGCTAGACCAGCTAAAGCATCTAATGAAAACATTTATAATGGTATATATGCTGACCCATTAGAATCTTTTATTCTTTCTACACAAAGACTAGGTACTGATGCATTTATGCAACCTGTTCTTGAACAAATGCAACTAGCTTGGCTAGAACATTACAAAGGTAAAATTAAGTTAACAGAAGGAACAGAAGTTTATCCTACTAATAGAGCTTCTATTGAATCACTGCCAGGTAAAGAACGTATACATAGACAAGCTGTAGCTGAGTTTGATAGAATGGAAAGTATGCTTCAAGGTCATAGTGGTCAGATGTGGGCACGTTATCTATCTATGATAGCAGATAAACTAGGTAGTGCTACTGATGCACCAATGACTTTGCATGCATCTAAATTCTTTAGAAAATGGGAACGTAATCCTAATGTTGTTATGGATGCACCTAGACGTTACGTTACTACATTTAAAATTACATTAGCTGCTTTATGGAGAAACTTAACCTTACAACCTATTGGTATTTTTGGTCCTATGATTGTAGGTCCTGCTACTATGAGTACATTTATGAATACTATAGGTACATTACATGCTAAGTTATTACAGTCTAAAGGTATAGAAGGTAAATATGCTAAGTATAATCCAGAGTTATTTAAATATGCTTATGAACAAGGAAGAATGGAAAAGTCTTTAGGTATTGAACCTTCTAAACTTACACTTAAAGACCATCAATATATTATTAAATACATTGAAGATGTAGGTCATGGTATTACTGGTGAGCATTACTTTGCTAAAGGTATTTTTAGTCATAAAGTAGATACATTAGCAGGAGGTACTACCTTTGGTAGACTAGCTAATAAAGCTTTATCAACTTATGGTAAGTATGGTTTTGAAGCTGGTGAATATATGAACCGTGTTGGTATGTGGCATGCTGCTCGTTCACTATGGGTTAAGAATAATCCAGGTAAAAACTGGAGAAGTCAAAAAGCTATGAATGAAATTACATTTGATGCTAATCAACTTGCTGGTTCTATGATTAAAGAAAATACATATGCTTTCCAACGTGTACCTTTACTACAATATATTGGTCAGTTCCAAGCATTTGGTATGAAAGCTTCTGAATCTATTTGGAATAAAGGAGCATCACCTTATTCACCTACTCAACGTGGTTTGTTACAAGCTTATAACTTAGCTGTGTTTGGTGTACGTGGTGGTTTAATCTATGGTATAGGTGAACTAATTACAGACTGGTTAAATGCTAGTGGTAATGAAGATATGACTAAATTTGTAGATGATGTTGCTTTAACTAGACTTGTTATTAATAGAGCTGCTGATACTTTATTCCCANNAATTGAATCAAGTGCTGATATTGCAGCTGTGTATTCTCCATTTGGTACTGAAGCTGGTGGTGTATATCGTTCATATTGGAAAGCTTTAGCTAGAATGTTAGGTGCTGAGATACCTAATTATCAATTAGGACCAGCTACACGTACAGCAGTACAAGCTATAGATACTTATAAATTAATTAGTTCTATGTTTGGAGAACATCCTGAAGTAGGCTTTAATGAAAAACTTAAAGCAAGTGTTGTTCAATTAGCTAGACTTACATCAGGTGGTAGTTCATTATGGAATACATTTATGTATACTAAAATGAATGAAAAAATTAGTAGACTTGGACAAACTACTGGTAGTCCTGTATCAGACTGGGATGTATTCCTTACTGCATTCTCTGTACCTAATGATAAAGATAGAATATTCTTTGAAACTAAGTTTGCTCTTAAAGATGAGAAAGAAAAAATGGCAGACTTAGCTAAGAGTTGGTGGGAATCAGGACTTGTATTACATGGTTATGATTTAACGTTTGGTCAGATTACAGAAGTATTTAAAACTGCAAACTTTGTAGCAGAGTTTACTGATAATCAAAAAGAAATGTTCTGGGAAGAATTAATTAAACTAGATAATCAATCTAAAAAATCTAGACTTAAATCTTTATTTAATGACATACTAGAACGTAGAAGAATACATGCTAATCCTAAGTATTCAGATGAAGAACGTCAAGCAATGAAAGCATTTATAGAGTTAGCTCCTAACTCAGAATACAAACGTAATTTAGAAATATTATTTAATGAAATAAAAGACTTAAAAGAGGACTAATATGGCTGCATCAGACTTTGAAACAAATAAAATGGAGAAGCTATACCCTGGACTTAGTATACAGCCTGGTGTTGTAGACAAGTCTGGTGCTATAGATGACTCTTTACTTACTACATTAGCTGGTTCTGCTATGCTTGGTATGGAAAACTATCAAGCTATTGAAACTAAAAAAGGTTTACAAAAAGCTAGTGCTTTAGCTCAAGAAAATTATGATAACTATGCTTCTCGTAGTGCTAGTGGTAGAACAGCATTAGAATTAGAACGTGATGAATTAAATAATATGTTAACTGATGCTGAAGGTGTAGTTCGTAATGACATTTTAAATCGTGTTAATTCTATTACATCTACTTTAGCTAAAGGACAAGCTCAAGGAATGATAAGTCCTTATGAAGATTCAGTTAGAGGCAGAGTAAAAGTTAGCAATTTAACAAAACAATATAGTTGGATGGAACCAGAAATTATTCAACGCTATGGTACTACTACTAAACAATTAGGATTAGATGATTTATATGCTCAAGATTTAAAAGCAGCAGATGCTCAACAAAAAATAGCACTAGCTGAGTATAAACAAAAAGTAGAATTTATTCAACCTTTTGTTGATTATGATGCTTATGATTTAGACCCAGTAAAACTAGAAGTAGTATATAGTGCCTATAAAGCTAAGTCAGCTCAATATCAAAGAGGTAAATTTGTATTAGAAAATACTGAAGGTCTTTCTAAACTAGATGCATATCAAGTATGGAAACAATCTGGTGGTACTGCTAACATTAAAGAAATGTTAAACACAGAAATATATCAAGGACTCCAAGCTATTATTATAGACAATGAAAGATATCCAGACTTTAATGCTAAACAAACAGCAGCAAGAGAACTTATAAATGGTTATGAAACTGCTGTAACTAGTATATATGATGAACTTCCACAAGATAAAGAAGATGTTAAAAACTTCCGTGCTACTATGTCTGCTACATTTGAAATTATGCGTAAAGATATGGAAGCTGATTTAAGTTTAGCTGGTCTTGAAAAATATAAAAAGAATGTAAGTAGTATTGTTAAAGCTGATTTAGATACTAAGTTTATGGTGCAGTTTGGTACCACTGAAAACATGCAAAAATCTATTAATGATTTAGCAGATACTTTATCTAAATTAAAAGCAGCTGGAGCTTTAAATGCAGAGTTAGAAACAGAACTTAAAAACTATATAGAAACTCTTGCAAAAGCTATAGCTAATCCTAAGAGTACTTCTTATAATGCTACTGAAATAGATATTATTAATGACCCATCATGGGGTATGGTAGTAGAACAATCAGTTAGAAAGCTAACTACTGAGTCTGACCCTGGTAATATTAACTTAGTTACTGCTACTCTTAATAATATTAATAATCAAGACTTTAATGATAAGTCTGCTACTAATCTTAAAGGATATGACTTACAACTAACAGGTTTATCTAATCTAAAACCTGAAGTATTCAAACATATTTATAATAACCAAGACTTTAGAAGTTCTATTATTACTTCAATGGGTAGATATAGAGAATATACTATGGCTGTATTCCAAAGAGAAGGAGCATTAGCAGACTATAATATTAAACTAGAAACAAATACTGGTCGTTTAATTAGTACAGAACCTTTACCTCCAGCTATGGAAGCTAACTTACAAAGAGCTAACGTTTATATTAAACTTAGAGCTTTAATGGAAGGAGTAGACCAAGTTAAAATTGCAGAACGGATATTAAAAGATGAACTTAATAATCTGGAGCCTCGTACTAATGGCAATTAAACTAAGTACATTTGATGTAAATGAAATTCTTAAATGGAATAAAGAAGACACTCAACAAGAAGTTACAAAACCTTCTCCTTTAGGTATAGCTTATCCTACTTCTGAACCTATTCCTCCTTTAGGTA
>JABAHR010001205.1_pt6 | contig 26480 bp, 24 predicted proteins | sample 7062101 | NCBI WGS metagenome assembly JABAHR01 (sample SAMN14534553, study PRJNA622989) | marine sediment metagenome | biome: marine biome [ENVO:00000428]; feature: marine pelagic biome [ENVO:01000023]; material: deep marine sediment [ENVO:00002113] | place: India: Gulf of Kutch | collected...
TGGGCTGCCCCGGCGCCGGTTCCCGGTCGGCGGCAGGTGTGGCCAGGGCGTGCAGGCCCGGCAGGCAGGGCGCACGGCGGATCAGCAATGAGCGGCCCGGTCGACGGCCGCGGCACTTGAGAATCCGGACCCGGGACCCTGCCGCATCCGCGTCCACCTGCAGCCGCAGGACGGCCGGCGAAGGCTGAGTGGCGACGGTCGCGGCGCGGAACATGAAGGCGGCCCTGCGGCCTTCCTTCGCGGCCAGTTGCAGGCGCCGCAGGCGGGTAAAACCGGGGTCAGCCGGCCAGGCCAGCAAGGCGCCGCCCTGCACACCGCGCAGGGCCTGCTCGCAGGCCCACAGGGACTCCTGCGCGCTGCCGGTGCGGATCAGCATCAGGCGCTCCATCGCGACGCCGTGGCCGCGCATGGCGGGCGGGTAGGGGATCCACGGCGGATCGACCAGCGTCACCCACTCCCCCCGGCTGCTCAGTTCGGCCAGCGCCGGCAACAGGAGGCTGAACTCCCCGGCCCCGGGGGAGCCCGCCAGCAACTCGGTGAGTGCGCCCAGCGGCCAGCCCCGGCCCGGCAGGCGACGGTCGAGCGGCGCATGGCCCGTGGATACGGCCGGCACGCGCACCGGGTCCCGGCGTCCCCGCCACACATCCGGCATGAAGCGCAGCGGCGCGGGCAGGGCGGTCGTCATCAGCCGTCCAACTGGTTGCGGATCACCCCGACGCCGAGGCCCTCGATGGTGAGTTCCTGGCGGCGCAGGTCCACCTCGATCGGTGTGAAATCCGGGTTCTCGGGCAGCAGCGTGACGCGGTGGCCCCGGCGGCGGAAACGCTTGACCGTGACCTCGTCTTCCACGCGCGCCACGACGATCTGCCCGTCGACGGCCTCGGGCGTGCGGTGCACGGCCAGCAGGTCGCGGTCGAGGATGCCCGCATCGCGCATGCTCATACCTTCCACGCGCAGCAGGTAATGCGGCCGCGGGGCGAACAGCGTCGGGTCGACGCGATACTCGTGCTCGATGTTCTCCTGGGCCAGCACGGGGCTGCCCGCGGCCACCCGGCCGACCAGCGGCAGGGGCAGGCGGCCCGTCGCGGGCAGGGTCGCCCGGGCCATCGAGGTCAGGGTGATGCCGCGTGAGCGACCGCGCTCGATGCGCAGCACGCCTTTTCTCTCCAGCGCCCGCAGGTGGCTTTCGGCCGCGTTGGGCGAGCGGAAGCCGAAGTGCCGGGAAAGCTCATTTCTGGTAGGAGGAAATCCAGCATTATCAATATATTCTGATATAAACCCGAGAATTTGGTTTTGTCGCTTTGTAAGGGATGCGTCGCTCATGGCCAGGATGTCCCGTGAAAGATACTGTAAATATATACAGTAATTGTCAAATGTACAAGGAATGCGGATTGAGGGGGGGACCTGAGGGCGGCCTGGTGTAATAATGCAGCGATGCTGCCGATCGATCACATCCTGGTTGCCCTGCTGGTTTTCGTGAAACCGGTGTACAGCGCCGTCTCGTATCGCCGTTACGTGAAGCGGATCGAGGCGGGCGAGAAGGAGGCCGACCCGGTACGGGCTTACCGGGAAACGCAGGTGCTCGAATGGTCTGAATTCGCCGTGCTCGCAATTGTCTGGGTATATCTGTCCCGTGACGTGGCCGACCTCGGGTTCATTGTGCCATCCGGCATCGGCTTCCTGGTGTGTACGACCGTCGTGACGATCGGACTCGGCCTGCTCATACGTTCAGGGCGCGGGATCAGGAAAATGAGCCGGGAGGAGCGTGCGAAGCAGATCGCATCCCTCGGCGACCTGGTGCACTTCCTGCCGCGCGATGCGCGTGAGTACCGGGCCTTCTTCCGCCTGTCGCTGACGGCCGGGATCGTCGAGGAGATCGTCTACCGGGGATTCCTGATCTGGTACCTGTCACTCTTCATGCCGCCCTGGGCCGCGATCATCGCCTCATCCGTCGTGTTCGGTGCGGGCCACGCCTACCAGGGCCTGAACGGGGCATTGCGCACCGGTGCGCTGGGGCTCGGCTTCGCCGTGCTTTTCGTCGCCAGCGGATCCCTGTGGCTGCCCATGGCCGCACATGCGCTGCTGGATATCATCCAGGGCCGGATGATGCTGGAAATTCAGCGCGGGGAATGAGGGCGGCCGCAGCTGCGGTCAGAGGTCTTCAACCGCAATTTCCCTGCCGTCGAGGACCAGGGAGCGGATCACGGCGTTGCCGAAGCGGTCGATGGAAACGCGTACGTCCATCCCTTCCTGCCGCTCCTGCTCGATGGCCTTGCCGGCGCCTTCCGGAACGAAAAAGCTCTCGATGCCATATTGGATGGTAAGCACCGTCGGGCCGTCCCGGTCGGGGTTGAATTCAGGAAATGCGGAGCCCTTGATGAAAAGCCCTTCCGGTTTTTCGACGAACACGCCCGTTGCGCGTGCAAGGTTGTCCTCGACCTCCAATGTCACGTAGACGTGCCGGTAGCCCCAGATCTCCATGATCTGGTCGCTTCCGAAATCACTTTCGAGTTGCTCGAGGTCCAGGCTGGAAATTTCGTAGCGCAGGATGACGTAGTCTCCGCGGAACAGGTCCCGGGGATCGACCGGCACCGTGCGCAGGAGGACGTCCTGGCCGGTTTTTAGCGTGTATTCCTTGAAGCCGACGAGCGCGCCGACCAGCGCCAGCCAGAAAACGCCGATCAGGATGAAGGCCTTGCGGGTCATTGAGCGAAACTCGATTTAATGTGGCGGCGTTGCTTCTCGAGCACGATGCCGCCGACGACAAGGATCACACCGCCCACCAGGAAGAACAGCGCCCGGTCCATCAGGCTCCAGAACCAGTCGAAGTACCTGGCGATGAGGAACGCGGCCAGCCAGAAAACCCCCATGTTGACGATGCGAATGTCACCCCTCGAATAGCCTGCGTAGAAGAACAGCAGGGTCAATGCGGTGAACAGCAGGTTGAACACAATGACGTACGCGACATCCGGGAGCGGATACAGCAGGAACAGCATCATGAAGGCTGCGATGCCGATCCCCGTGTAGCTCTCAAGCCTGGTGGTTTCATCCTTGCGTACCAGGGAATCCAGCCCGATCGCCAGGATCGCAAGGACGGCGATGGACAGCACACAGGCCAATTCGTATCCACTGTCCATGAACGCGGTTCGGCCATGTTCGACCAGCCAGCGAAACGTGAGCAGGAACAATGAAAACATCGCGACCTTGAGCGCGACGAGGCGCCAGGCGCGCGCCACCTTTTCCAGGCCCTCCCGCAGGTAGAGCAGCCCACCGATGCCGAACAGCGCCAGGCCGGAGACGACGTACCAGTAAGGCAGGTTGTCGATACCCCAAAACCGTGATCGGGACGTGGCGAACAGGCCGATCCACAACACCAGCAGGACGGCGCCGAGGATCGCCGTGGGGTAGGTCCGCACGGCGAATACCAGGGGCAGGATCCCGATGAACCAGATCAGCACCAGGGTGTGCTCGTTGGCGTTGATGTGATAGATCTGGGCGGTCAGCATGACCGTGGCGCCGAACAGCAAGGCCCCGAGAAACAGCAGTGCCCCGCCGATCCGGGGCAGGTCCCTGAATTCGTATTTGAGGTAGTAGCCGCTGGCGTACGCGGCCGCGGTTGCGCCGATCAGCAGGGCCATCTTGACGGTGCTTGAGAGCTCCTGCCAGTTAGATGCGATGAACAGGATTGCGCTGATCCCCAGCAGGACGGCGCCGACGGTGGAAACCGCCGTCACGAACTTGCCTGATCGGCTTTCGCGCCTGAACTCTCGCAGGTCCGCCAGCATCCGGTCGGCCTGCTCCTGGCTGACCAGTTCCTCGCGGGCCCATTTCCGAATCAGTCTGTCGTCCATTGCAGTTTCCGCCAGCCCGGCAAGCGCCGGGCCCGGGACTGTAATTCAAGCTACTCCCGGGGGTTAATCGCCATGATGACGCAGATCAGTAAACTGCATGCGACATGCCGCCTGCATGATTGGATGCAAAGCCGCCGGGCGGAACTACCAGCCCCCACCTCCGCCGCCCCCTCCGCCGCCGCCGGAGAATCCACCGCCGCCTGATCCTGACGAAGAGCCCGGCGGGGTGGAGGCCGAGGAAATCGCCGATGACAGGCTGCCGCCCAGGTCGCTGCCGATGTGGTTGAGCGCCTTCAGCCCGCTTTGCCTGCCGGTGTACCAGTTCGGGTGGTACGAGCCGCCTTCCGCGACTTCGCGCGGGAATTCGCGGGCGAACCGCTCGCACCAGTTGTTCTCCACGCCCAGTGCGAAGGCATAGGGAAGGAACATTTCGAATACCTCCGGCGTGAGGTCGGGCGAACGCATGCGGTCCAGGCGGTACTGCTCGGCAGTGTCGAGGTACATCCTGAAGCCCTCGATCTCGTCCATGACCCTGCGTCCGGCGGGCGTCGGAGCCCGGAGCAGAAACAGGAAGCTCAGGTGCATGAGTACGGTCAATACTCCGAAGGCGATCCACGGCAGGGGCCCGGCGTGCTGGGTCAGGGCGATGAGCACGGCCAGCACGCTCATGACCAGCGCGGGTACGGCGTAAATCGTGTTGAGGCGGAACAGGCGGCCGTGGTGCTCGGCCTTGAGTGCCATTTTCAAGCCGTCGCGGGCGCGCATGAAATCCCGGTGGTTCTCGTTTTCCAGTTCGATCCAGGATTCCTCTTCGGGGAGTAGTTCGACCAGTACGGCGGCCTCGCCGCGGGTGGCCGTTTCGACACGGGGTGCGGGCTGCCGGTAAAGGATGAACTCACCCTCCTGCTCGTCGATCCGCAGGTAACCCTTGACGCCCAGGCTGACCACGGCGGCGGTGAAAGCCTCGCTGCGAAGACCCATGCTCAGCACGTAACGGCACCCGGCCGCCGACAGCCCGCCGGGCGGTTCGAAACGGGGGATGACGATACCCTTCGAGGGATCGCGCCCAACCCTCAGCCATGACCGGTAATACCAGGCGAGCGGTGCCAGCAGGCCGAGCAGCAGAACCAGGGCGGCACCGTTGTCGGTGAAGAAATAACGCATTTTTTGGGTCGCCGACGGCTCCCGGACGATACCCTTGGGCCAGCCCACGGCGATCGTCAGGCCGTGGCGCGGCGGCAGGGCGCGGGTCGTGTGGAATTCGATCTCCCGGGCGCTCACGACGCGGGCTTCGGCGTCCTGACCGGTCCCGAACTCCGCGCCGGTGTAGAAAGCCATTCGCAGGCGGTCCCAGTCCGCCGCCCGGGGCAACTTTATCCGGGCGCTGGCGCGCTCTATGGGAAACGCCCAGCCGAGCCCGGTCACGTTCCAGTAGAGTTCGTCGTAATCGCCGAAGTAACCGAGTTGCCGGGTTGTCAGGTAGCGAATCCGGTACTCGTAAACGCCGGCGGGCAGATAATTTCCAGCTCTGCCGATATAGATTCTAAACCCGTTTGAGCGGTCCTCGGTGTGGTAGGGCTCGGGGTTTCCGTCCCGGTATACGTCGAGCAACTGGAAGCCAATCCGGTAGCGGTTGCCCAGTCGGTCCTCATAGCGCGTCGGAAAATCACGGAAAATGCCCTGACGGATGGCCTGGCCCTCGGCCCGGACACGGATCGACTCGGTCACCATGATGCTGCCGTCGACCTGGACAAATATGTCGGCACGAAAGTCGAGGATGCGCTCGTCGGCCTGGGCATGTATCCCGGATATTGAAAGCAGCGCCGGTAGCAGGCGCCGGAGCAGGAACCCGGACAGGGTGTCAGATCGCGACATCGGGCGCGCTCCGCCGGCTGGCCAGCTCGATCTCGAAAAACTCGGCCTGGGCGAAGCCGAAAACCCGGGCGACCAGGTTGGATGGAAAGCTTTCCACCAGGTTGTTGTTGTTCCGCACGGCGCCGTTGTAGTAGCGGCGTGCGTATTGCAGGTGGTCCTCAACCTCCACCAGGCTGGCGTGAAGCTGCCGGAAACCCTCGCTGGCTTTCAGGTCCGGGTAGGCCTCGGCCAGCGCGAACAGCCGGCCCAGTGATTTCGAAAGGGCAGTTTCCTCTTTCGCCAATACCGGGATTTCGTCCCCGTGCCGATTGCGGATGGAAGTGACTTCTTCCAGTACACCCGATTCGTGGGCGGCGTAACCCCTGACGGTCGCCACCAGGTTGGGAACCAGTTCATGGCGCTTCTGGAGCTGCACGTCGATGCCGGCCCATGCCTCGTTGACGAGATTGCGGTTACGGACCAGCCGGTTATAGACCCAGATGCCGGCCAGGACCAGCAGCAAGAACAGGGACAAACTCGATACTGCGGCCGTGGACATGTTCAGAAAGGCAGGCCCAGGGCCTCCGTGACGAAGCGGTTGAGGCGTGCGGCTGCACGGAATGCGGCCGCCGTCTGGTTGACCAGCTCCCGGCCATGGGCGAGCGACGTCCCGGCCTCGGTCATGACGTAGAAACTCTTTCTCTTCAGGTCCTCCACGTGTTCGTGCTCCGGGTCGAAGCCGCGCGGGGGACGCACCAGGGAGTCTCCCCTGATACCGCCGCGGCGGCAAATGGCCGTCGATTTTCGAATGCGGGACCATTCGGCAGGATTGTCGGCGATATGTTCCCTGATGGAGGCCAGATGTCCCGAAGGCGGGCGCCAGATGCCGCCGCCGAACATGAGCCCGTCGAGCGCGAAATGGGCGTAGAAGCCAGGCGCATGCGCATCCCTGCCGGCCCGGTGCCTGAAGTGGCACGCTGCGTGGGTCTTGTAGGGGGTCTTGTCCTTGCTGAAGCGCGTATCACGATAAATACGGAACATGGATCCGCCATGGGGGCGTGGGTCCGCGACGTAATGGGGCGAGATTTTTTCCAGCCGCGGCGCAATGGCCACGATGAACTCGCAGATCGGGTTCACGACGGATTCGTAGTAACGCGATTTGTTGTCGTTGAACCAGGCGCGGGTGTTGTTGGAGGTCAGTTCCCGGAAAAACGTAAAAAAGTCTTCAGGAAACCCCTCGAAGCGTGCCATCGCCCTGCCTCCTTCAAGCCCTCGACTCTTACAGGCGCTCATGATAGCAGTGGCTTCGTATCCCGGCACCCGGCCGGTGCCCGACCGGGGCTCAGGCAGTCTTCGGCGGGCGGAAGTCACGGACGGCCCGGGCCAGTTCAGCGATATCCGGAGCCTCCGGGGCGTAGCGGATACGATGGTAGATGCGCGCAATCCGGTCGATATCATCGGCCACGTCCCGGTTTTGAGTGCCAGCCCCTGCTGCAAGCTCGAGCGGTGTATCGGAAGCCTGCGTTTCGATTCCTGCCCTGGAGAGTTTGCGCCTGAAAGCGAGCCATAGTTTCACGGCCGGGTCGCGGCTGGCGCCATGCCTGAAACGCATGATCAGTGGCGCGATGAGCAGGGAAACCAGTCCCAGTGCGATCACCATGGTGAACACCAGTTTGCGTGCGTCGAGGGAACCCAGGCCGAAAGGCAGGAACAGGTTCCGCTGGGCGTCGGCGCCGAAGGCGATCACCCAGTCGTTCCAGCGCCTCTGAATGAAGTCGAAACCGTTCCGGAGGCTGCGCACCCAGGTGAAATCCAGCAGGTGCCTGCGCCCTTCCAGGGCTGTCAGGGCGCCGCTGTTGACGCGGTTCGGCGCGACGGCCGCGGTAGGGTCCACTCGCGTCCATCCGCTGCCCTCGAGCCACACCTCGGACCATGCGTGCGCGTCGGACTGGCGGACCAGCACGTAGCGGCCGAACTCGTTGTACCAGCCGCCCTGGTAGCCGGTCACCACCCGCGCCGGAACCCCGGCCAGGCGCATCATGACCGTGAAAGCTGAGGCATAATGCTCGCAGAACCCCTCGCGCGTGCTGAACAGGAATTCGTCCACCGTGTTGCGCGTAAGCAGCGCCGGGTTGAGCGTGTAATGGAATTCCTCCTGGTTGAAATATGTCAGCACACGGTTGACGAGCCGGCGGGGATCTGGGGTTTCTTCCGCCCATGCGCGCATCATTTCGCGGGTCCTGGGATCAAACCCGCTGGGGACTTCCAGCGCGGCCCTGCGCAGCGTGGTGCTCATCTCGGGCGTGTCATCGAACTCGGGATTCGATATGAGCTCAATACTGCGCAGCTGAGTAATCGGCCGTCGGCTCAGCAGCTGGTAATCCATGGTGAGATAGGTTCCGCGCGGTACGGTAGCGGGATAATCCAGGGAGAAAATCCAGCGCTGCTCGCTGGGCTCGATCTGCAGACGGTAGACCCACGGAGATCCGGCCACGCCGGGCATTTCGGTAGCCCTGTTGCCGCGGGAATAGTAACTGCGCGTCCACTCCGCCCCGTCGAAGTTCCAGAACACCGGGCCACGCCAGTACATCTGCGAGCGCGGTGGAAGCACCCCTTCGAATATCGCCCGGAAAGCAGGCGAATCGTCCATGAACAGGTTCTGGATGCTCCCCGGGGTCATGCTGTCCGACAAGCCGGAGCGTGCATCGAGCGCGCTTTCCGGCATACCCCACAAGGGGCTGTTCCAGCGGGGGAACAGGATGAACATGACGAGCGCGGTCGGAATCGCGAGGGCCAGCAGACGCGCACTGTAACCCAGGTCGGAGAACAGCGAGTGGCCGCTCGGCGGCGCCTGCCCGACGGGCTGAAAAGCCTCCCTGCGATGCAGGTAAACGAGCGCGATCGTTGCGGATACCAGTGTAGCGGCTCCATACACGAGCATGAAGATTCCCTGCGTGAACAGGAACTGGGTGGCGCAGAGAAACAGGCTGAGGCTGGCAACCACCCGTGCATCGCGGATACGGAAGGTCTCGAGCAGCTTGAGCGCCAGCATCAGGGTCAGCAGGCTGACGGCAACGCGCCGACCGAAGAGACCGCCATAGGTGACCACCAGGATGAAAACCGTGAATACGGTCAGCCCGACTCGAACCAGCACGGGCAAGGGCCGCCAATTCCGGAGCTCCGCGACCAGGCGCCATGCGGTGGGTAAAACGGCCAGCAGGACAAGGTGCGGCGCCATGGTGACGAGTTGCGGCGCCATGGCCAGGCACAGGGTGCCGATCACCCAGAACATGCCCTTCTGGTTGGTGGTCTTCACAGTCCGTGCAGCGCCAGTGATTCGAGACAGGACTTGCGGTGCGAGAGACCGATGCCGACCGGTTGTTCCGCGCCCGGCAGGACCAGGCTGTAGGGGACCTGCCTGTGCTCGGCCATCAGCACCCAGGCTGTGAGCACGGATAGGCGGTTTTCGACGTCCAGGCCGGGTAACTGATGCCAGGAAATCTCGCAGGCGTCCTCGCGCGGCGTTTCCATTTCACGGGTGTACAGCTTGTCGTGCCGTGCGCTGGTGCGCCAGGCCACCCTGCGCAGGGAATCCCCGGAGCGGTATTCGCGCAGCCCATGCACCTGCTCGCCTTCCCCCTTGATCGCCTGACCGGCCTGGCCGAGGCCGGAGCGGGGCAGGGGGGGCGCATTGTTGGCCGGCGCCGGGTACACCAGGCAGCGCGCTTCGGGGAAAAACCACGACCATGCCCTGAACAGGCCAAGCGGATAGCGCGTTTCGAGGCGAAACGGCGCCAGCGCGTTCCAGCCACGACGCTCGGTCGGCTGGCTCAGCACGAGGGAACCGGTGGCCTGCCCATCGACGTCACGGCAGTCCTCGGGCTGGCCGATACCGCCCTGGATGGCGAAACGGGGCCGTGCCTCGGGGTTTCCCAGGTAAACGCGGAAATGGGCCGGCTCTCCGCAGAAGACCGGTTCGGCATGGATGCTTTCGATGACCGAGCCCACGAGGTTCCGGTATGCCAGCACCGCGGTCAGAAGGGCCATCGCCGTGCATACGAATACCAGGAGCAAGGCGAGGTTGTTGTTGAAATTCAGGCCGCCCAGCGACATGAAGACCAGCATGAAGCCGAACGCGAACCCGAAGGCCGTCGGCAGTACGAATATGTGCCGGTATTCCAGCTCGAATGGAAGGAGGGCGCGCCCACGCCTGCGGCGCACGCGGTCCATGATGCGGCTGCGAATTGCCGCCGAGGGTGACAGTCGGCGATAGGCGCTGGCCAGCATGGACATACCGGGTCGGATTCCCGTCAAGGTATCAGCATGGGGTTCAGGGCACCGCCACCTGCTTGAGCAGGTCGGCGATCTGTTCCTCGACACTCGCTTCCATGCCATGCGGCACGGTCATGCGGTGCCGCGCCAGGGCCGGAAAGACCGCCTTGATGTCATCGGGGGCCGCGAAATCGCGCTTCTCGATGTAGGCGTGGGCCCGCGCGCAGTGCAGCAGAGCGATTCCGGCGCGCGGTGAAAGCCCCGTTTCGAACCAGCGGCTGTTGCGTGTTTCTGCCAGCAGGGCCTGGATGTAGTCCAGCAGGGCATCGCTGGCATGGACGCGCACGCAATCCTCCTGCAGCGCCAGCACATCTTCGGGGCTCAGTATCGCCTCGGTTTCATCCAGTACCAGGGCGCGGTCCCTGGCCGTGAGCAATTCGCGTTCCATGGCGGGATCGGGGAACCCCAGCGAGACGCTGAGCAGGAAGCGGTCCAGTTGCGAGTCGGGCAGCGGGAAGGTACCTACCAGGTCCAGCGGGTTCTGGGTGGCGATCACGAAGAACGGATCGGGCAGGATGTGGGTCTCCCCTTCGATGGTGACCTGGCCTTCCGCCATCGCCTCGAGCAGGGCGCTCTGCGTCTTCGGCGTGGCCCGGTTGACCTCGTCGGCCAGGATCAGCTCCGAGAAAATCGGCCCGGGGTGGAATTCGAACTGCTCCTGGTCGCGCCGGTATATGGAAACGCCCAGGATGTCGGCCGGGAGAAGGTCCGACGTGAACTGGATCCGCTGGTACTGCGCGCCGATCACCGTCGCCAGCGCATGCGCCAGGGTGGTCTTGCCCACCCCTGGCAGGTCTTCGATGAGGAGGTGGCCCTTGGATAACAGGCAGCTGAAGGCCAGTTGTACCTGCCGCTCCTTGCCGAGCAGGATAGCGTTGACGGTTTCGATCGCCTGGCGAAGCCGGGCGTGCCGGTTCGTATCCGGAGCCGTTTCCGTCGCGGTGATTCCTGGCATGATTCAGAACTCCTTTTCCGTGTCCCCGAAGCGGGTTTCCATTTTTGGTTTGGTCATCATTCCATATTCCACTGCAGCCGCTCTCTTGCGAGCCCGTCGCGGCTGCAGGCTGAGTATACCATTCAGCAATGAATTCAGTAGCCTAAGCGCAACTCATGACACAAATCCAAATGCTCCGGCGGTTATTCGTCCGCTCGGTACCGCGCGGGGACGGAACGCGCTAGGGGGATCCTTCGATTTCGCTGCGCGGAAAGTCGTCGACGGCTATGACGCGTCCGGCCGCCTCCTGCGCCTGGCGCACCAGCGTGGCCTGCTCCTCGGTGATGACGCCGCTCTCCACGGCCCGGCGGACCAGTTCCGGGTAGTTGTCGATGGTGACGTTTTCCTTCAGGGCATTGCGGATAGCCTGCTCGGCTGCCGCCGAATCCACGGCCAGGTTGAAAGCCGTGTTGACGCGACCCGTGGCATCGTCCGCGTCCGAGACGAACACGCCCTCGATCAGGCGTTCCCGGCTTTCGGTCTCGCTGAGGAGCAGGCGCGCAATCTTCTTGCCGGTCCGATCGGAAGGCCCGCTCCAGGGCAGGCCCAGGGGAAATACGATGAAACGCAGCAAACCGCCGATAAGCGGGACGGGGAAATTCTTCATGACCCCGAGCAGGCTCTGCTGCATGGTATGCAGGCTGTCCTCCATCGCCCACTTGACCAGCGGCAGGTCCTCCGACGGGCGGCCGTCGTCCTCGAATCTTTTCAGCACGGCGCTGCCCATGTACAGGTGTATCAGGACGTCGGCCAACCGCCCCGACAGCTTCTCGCGGAATTTGAATTTCCCGCCGAGCGTCAACAGCACCGCGTCGGCCACCAGGGCAAAGGCGGCGCTCATCCGGGTCATGCGCCGGAAATACCGGGCCGTCGGCCCGCGCACGGGCGGCGTGGTGGCGAGCCCGCCCGAAACGCCGAGCATGAACGCCCGGACCGCATTGCTGATCGTGTAGCCGACATGGGAAAAGATGGCGTTGTCGAAATCCCGACGGGCAGTTCCGCCGCCCTGACCGGCGGCGGCCCGCATTTCCTTCAACAGCCAGGGGTGGGCCCGGATAGCGCCCTGGCCGAAGATGATCAGCGAACGGGTCAGGATGTTGGCACCCTCGACGGTGATGGAGATCGGCAAAGCCTGGTAGGCGCGTGCGAGGTAGTTGTTCGGGCCGGTGATGAGCCCCTTGCCGCCGTGGACGTCCATGGCGTCGTTGATGACTTCGCGGTTGCCTTCGGTCAACTGGTACTTGAGGATGGCGGACAGCACGCCGGGTTTTTCACCCTGGTCCAGAGCCACCAGTGTGAGCTTCCGCGCTGCGTCCATGCGGTAGGTCCGTCCCCCGATGCGCGCCAGCGGTTCCTCCACGCCTTCGAAGTAGCCGATCGGCATACCGAACTGCTGGCGGATGCGGGCGTAGGCCCCGGTAAGCATGGCGGACATCTTGCCGCCCGCCGCTCCGAGCGCCGGCAGGGAAATCGCCCGCCCGGCCGCAAGACTCTGCATCAGCATCCGCCAACCTGAGCCGATCTGCTTCTGCCCGCCGATGATCCAGTCCATCGGAATGAATACATCCGTACCGCGGGTCGGGCCATTCTGGAACACCGAGCCCACGGGAACATGCCGGTTGCCGATTTCCACCCCGGGCGTTGCAACGGGGATGAGCGCGCAGGTGATGCCCAGGTCCTCGCGGTCGCCCAGCAGGCCGTCCGGATCGAGCGCGCGAAACGCGAGGCCCAGCACGGTGGCTACCGGCGCCAGCGTGATGTAACGCTTGTTCCACGTCACCCGCAGCCCGAGCACTTCCTCGCCCTCGAATTCGCCCATGCACACGACGCCGCGGTCCGGCATGGCCGCGGCATCGGAGCCTGCGCTCGGCGAGGTGAGGGCGAAACACGGAATGTCGGTACCGTCGGCCAGGCGCGGCAGGTAATGATTTTTTTGCGCCTCCGTTCCATAGTGGAGCAGCAGTTCCGCAGGGCCCAGCGAATTGGGTACCATCACGGTGATGGCGGTGGTCACGTTGCGGCTGGCCAGTTTCATGACGACCGCGGAATTGGCCTGTGCCGAGAATTCGAGCCCGCCGTACGCCTTCGGGATGATCATGCTGAAGAACCCGTGTTCCCGCAGGTAATCCCAGACCGGATCCGGCAGCTTGCGGTGATGCTCGCTGATCTCCCAGTCGTCCAGCATGCGGCACAATTGTTCCACCTGGCCGTCGAGGAAGGCCTGTTCCCGATCGGACAGGCCCGGTGGCGGCACCCGCAGCAACCTGCGCCAGCGCGGCCGGCCGCTGAACAGCTCACCGTCCCACCACACGGTCCCGGCCTCCAGCGCCTCCCGCTCGGTGTCGGACATCGTGGGCGACAACTTGCGGAACAAGCCGAACAGCCGGTCGCTGATCAAGAGGCGGCGGAGCGGCTTGATCGAGAATCCCAGCAGGGTGACGGTAATGATGCCGAATGCCCAGCGGAATCCTGTCGGAGTGGGAAACACCAGGCGCAGCTTGGTCAGCACCAGCGTGATGACGAACAGCAGGGCGAACGAGGCCAGCAGCGGCACCCGGTTGTAGGAAAGGATCATCAGGGTCAGGACGATGATGAGCAGGAACAGAATGGTCATGCGCGGTCTCGTAGTTTCCCGGGTACCGGGGCCCTGGAACGCAGCCGCGCGAAGGCCAGGAACCGGGTCCTGCAAGCGGCGACCCCGATGTGGGGACATCATATGATCGGCTTCGAGAAGGGGTCAAGGCGTGGACGCGCAGGCGGCCTGCACGATTGCGGTGGGTACCGCGTGCACTTAAAATTACACCGTTTTGCCCCAACCCTGAAAATCAGAAATAGATGGGCTTTAAAACCGAATTAATACAATGGGATAAGAGGATAAATTACAGTGTCAACTGAGAAAACTTTGTCGATCATCAAGCCGGATGCGGTTGCGAAAAATATCATTGGAAAAATATACAGCCGCTTCGAAAAGGCCGGACTGCAGATCGTGGCAGCACGCATGCAGCACCTGACCCGCGAGGAAGCCGAGGGATTTTATGCCGTACACCACGGCAAGCCCTTCTTCGACAGCCTGGTGGAATTCATGACCTCGGGAAGGATCATGATCCAGGTCCTGGAAGGCGAGGATGCGATCGCCCTGAACCGCGAACTGATGGGTGCGACGGACCCGCAGCAGGCTGCGCCGGGTACGATCAGGGCGGATTTCGCCAACAGTATCGACGCCAACGCCGTCCATGGTTCGGATGCCCCCGATACGGCCCGCACCGAGATCGAGTACTTCTTCGGCGCCGGCGCTGCCGACTGAATCCAATCAAGGGCGACTCATGACTGCCGCCGGAAACGTGGTTAACCTGCTGGACCTGGACGAGGCCGGATTACGCGGCTTCTTCTCCGCAATCGGCGAGCAACCGTTCCGCGCGCAACAGATCCTGAAGTGGATTTACCACCAGCGGGTGACCGACTTCCCGGAGATGACCAACCTCTCGCTCGAATTGCGGGAGCGCCTGGGCGCCGTGGCCGAGATCCGGCCCCCGGAAATCCTGAGGCGGCAGGAGTCATCCGACGGTACGATCAAATGGCTGCTCGGACTGCCCGGGGGCAATGCCGTGGAGACCGTGTTCATTCCCGAGCCGGGGCGGGGTACGCTTTGCGTTTCCTCCCAGGTGGGTTGCGCGTTGAATTGTACCTTCTGTTCCACGGCCACCCAGGGTTTCAGCCGCAACCTGACCGCGGCGGAGATTATCGGTCAGGTGTGGCTGGCGGCTCGCGAACTCGGCCACGAACGAAACGGGATCCGTCGCATTACCAACGTGGTCATGATGGGAATGGGCGAGCCGTTGCTGAACTTCGAAGCCGTAACGACCGCGATGCGCCTGATGCGTGACGACCTGGGGTTCGGCCTCGCTTCCAAGCGGGTCACGCTGAGCACTGCGGGGCTGGTGCCCGGGATTCGCCGGTTGCGCGATACCATCGACGTTGCGCTGGCCGTTTCACTGCACGCCCCGGAAGACGAGCTGCGCACCACCCTGGTGCCGTTGAACCGGAAGTACCCCATCGCGGAGTTGATGCAGGCATGCAGGGAATACGTGTCCGAGCGGCACAAGCGCTCGGTCACGTTTGAATATACACTGATGGATGGCATCAACGATCACGCGGAGCACGCGCAGAAGCTGGTCAGGCTCCTGCGGACCGTGCCCAGCAAGTTGAACCTGATCCCGTTCAACCCGTTTCCCGGGGCGCGTTACACTTGTTCCAGCGCGGAGCGCATCGGGCGGTTCCAGGAAATCGTGATGGAGGGCGGTCTGATCGCGACGGTTCGCAAGACGCGGGGCGAAGACATCGATGCTGCGTGCGGGCAACTGGTCGGCAAGGTGCGCGACAGGACGCGCCGCAGCTCCCGCTACCAGAAACAACTCGCGGAAAGCAGTTCATGAAGACATCAGGAATCCTATTGATCATCCCGGTCCTGGCCCTGGTGTTGGGCGGATGCGCGTCCAGCCCCGACTCGCCGGTCGCCTCGGAGAGCGTGGCGCGCCAGGTGGCCGAAGTGAACACCCAGTTGGGCCGTGAATACATGGGTCGGGGCCAGTTTGAAGTCGCCCTGGAGAAGCTTCGCAAGGCCGTGAACGCGGACCCCGGTTATGCGCCTGCGCACACGGTGCTGGCGATCCTGTACGAACGAATCGGAGAGGCTGACCAGGCCGGGCGTCACTACCGGCTGGCCGTGGAAGCCAATCCTTCCAACGGCGATGTGAACAACAACTACGGGGTATTCCTCTGCCAGGAAGGCAAGTTGTCGCAGGCACACCGGCACTTCCGTAGGGCCATGGAGGACCCGTTCTACCGGACCCCGGCGGTCGCCTATGCCAACGCCGGGGCCTGTGAGTTGCGGCAGGGTGATCTGGACAAGGCGGAAGGCTTTTTGCGACAATCGCTTGCGTACAATCCGGAATTCCCTGATGCCCTGCTGCAGTTGGCCGGCATCAGTTACCAGAAGGGTAAATTCCTGCCGGCGAGGGCGTTCCTGCAAAGATATGAGGCGGTGGGCCCGGCATCGGCCGAAAGTCTGCTGCTCGGATACCGGATCGAAACCCGCTTGAACGACCCGAGAGCAGCGAGGGAGTACGCAGGAAAACTGCGTCAACGATTCCCGGACTCCCAACAGGCCAGGGAAATTCGGGGCGAATCAGAATAAATGAAAGAACAGCAACCACTGATCCCGCTGAGTATCGGAGAACGCCTCAGGCAGGCAAGGGAACAGCTGAACCGGACCACCGCTGAAACGGCGGCGGCGCTGCATATCCCCGAGGACGTTCTGCTCGCCATAGAAGCCGGTGAACTGGACCGGTTCGCACCCGTCTACCGACGTGGCTACGTTTCGGCGTATGCGCGGCACCTCGGGCTCGAAAAAGGAGAGACGGAGCGATTGCTGTCCGGGCTCGACTCCAGCGAGCCCACGCTGCACAGCGTCTTTCCCCTCGCCGCGAGGCAGAACGTATCGGACCGCTGGCTGCGCGCGACGTCTTATGTCCTGGCCTCGCTGCTCATAGGCACGCTCGCCTGGCAATTCACGCACGAGGCGGTAAGGCTGTCACAGCGCAACGCCATGCTGCCCGAGGATTCCGGACAGGCGGCGGGCACCGTCGGCATCGAGCCAGCAGCGGAGGGCCGACCGGCCACCCACGTGAACGCCTCAATCGCTGCGCTGGAGCAGGCGCCACGACGCGATGCGCGCGTCAGCAATGCCGGCGCACAAGCCTGGTCCGCCATGAACGATGCCGACGGATCGCCGGAACGGCTTCCTCCCGGCGAGCACGTCATCGGGCTTTCAACCTCTGCCGACAGCTGGATCGAGATCGCCGATGCGCGCGGCGAACAGTTGGAACTCGACCTGTTGCGAGCCGGAACGCGACGGGAATACCGTGGAACGGCGCCTTTCCGTATCCTGTTCGGCCGCGGCTCGGCCGTCCGCCTGTTTCTGGACGGCGAACCGGTCGATACAGCGCCGCATACCAGTGGCGACGTGACGCAGATGACGCTGGACGCGAAGTTGGATATCGCGGACGACGGAAGCGGTTGAACACAACGTGATTTACACGTGTCACCAGGCCCCGCCAGGATCGGATTCCTTTGCTTTTGACCGCGCTGCACAATAGCATTGCGCATTGCCCCTGAACCTGGATTCCGAATGTGAGCCGCACCCTGAGGTCAATTCGTGGAATGCACGACGTGCTGCCGACCGATACGCCCCGGTGGCAAAGGCTCGAAGCCACCGTGGCCGGAGTCCTGTCGGCCTATGGATTCGAGGAAATCCGCGTTCCCGTGTTGGAAAGGACCGAGGTTTTCGCGCGGGCCATCGGCGATGCAACGGACGTGGTGGAGAAGGAAATGTACACCTTCACCTCGCGCAGCGGCGAGTCATTGAGCCTGCGCCCGGAGGGGACGGCAGGCGTGGTGCGGGCGGCGCTGCAGAACGGGTTGCTTTATGGTCCACCCGTTCGCCTCTGGTACGGCGGAGCGATGTTCCGGCACGAGCGGCCGCAGAAAGGCCGCACCCGGCAATTCCACCAGATCGGCGCGGAAGTGTTCGGGGCAGAGGGACCGGACGTGGACGCGGAGATCATCGCCATGGGCGAGCGGATCTGGAACAAGCTGGGGTTGGGCGGTCTCAGGCTGGAAATCAATTCGCTGGGCAAGGCGACGGAGCGTGAAAGCTACCGGTCGCAACTGGTCGAATATCTCCGGTCCCGGGCAGGCGACCTGGACCCGGAAACGCTGGACCGGGTAGACCGTAACCCGCTGCGCGTGCTCGACAGCAAGGATCCAGCCGTGCGTGAAGTGGTCGCGGAAGCGCCGTTGCTGTCGGACTGTCTCGGCGAGGATACGCGCCGGCATTTCGACGAGGTCCTGGCGTTGCTCGACGCCATGGGCGTGGAATACGAACTCAATGAGCGGCTCGTGCGTGGCCTGGACTATTACAGCCATACCGTGTTCGAGTGGATCACTTCCGACCTGGGCGCCCAGGGCACCGTATGCGCCGGCGGGCGCTACGATGACCTGGTGGAGATTCAGGGCGGCAAGCCGTGGCCCGGGATAGGCTGGGCCATGGGGCTGGAGCGACTGGTGGAATTGCTCGAAGTGCGCGACGGAGTTGAAAGTAACGCGCCGCATGCCTATCTGGTGATGGTGGGCGAGGGCACGAAACGGGCGGGCCTGGTGCTTGCCGAACGACTGCGGGAGGAACTACCGGGTTTCAGGGTTGTTTCCAACCCGGGTAGCGGGAGCTTCAAATCACAGTTCAAGCGAGCCGACCGCAGCGGGGCCGGTCTGGCCCTCGTGCTGGGGGAGGCCGAACTGGAGAACGACACGGTGCTCGTCAAACGACTCCGGGAAGACCTGCCCCAGGAGTCTGTCGAGCATACCGCGCTGGCGGACTGGCTGCGCAACTGGATAGGTGAAGGATAGAATCGGGCGCAGCCTGGTCAGAAAATGAAACCGGAATTTACAGAGACAGAATAATGGTTGAAATATACGACTCTCACGAACAGTCGGAGCGCGTCAAGGGCTGGCTGAAGGAAAATGGCGGCGCCATGGTTCTGGGCCTGGCCCTGGCCTTCGGCAGCCTGTTCGGGTTCAAACAATGGCAGCTGTGGGTCGAAGGCCGGCACCAGCAGGCGTCGGCCGAGTACGCGATCATGGCGGAATTGCTGGCCGAGGGTAACCTCGACGCGGCTGTCGCCAACTTCGAGACGCTCAAGGACAAGTTTCCCAAGTCGCCCTACGTCCCGCTGGGCCAGTTGCTGATGGCGAAGAGCCGGTACGAGGCCGGGCAGGTCGAGCTGGCCGTGCAAATGCTGGAATCCGCCATGGCCGACGCCAGGCCGGAGCCCGTGCGCATCGTGGCGCGCGAGCGGCTGGCCCGGGTGCGGCTCGACCAGGGTGAACCGCAAGCCGCATTGGAGCTGCTGGACGGCGCGCCCTCGGTGGCGGGTTTCGAGGCCCAGTTCGCCGAAATCCGGGGCGACGCGTACCAGGAGCTGGGTGACATACCCGCCGCCATCGGTCAATACCAGGAAGCCCTGGACCGCCTGGAGGAAGGGGTCGGCAACCGCCAGTACCTGGTCGTCAAGATCGAGGCGCTGGGCGGTACGGCGGATAGCGGGGGCGAAACCTCATGAGGATCTGGGCGATCCTGGCGCTGCCGGCCCTGCTGACCCTGCAGGGGTGCAGCTGGATCCAGAGCTGGGGGGAGGACAAGGACGACCCCAACGCACCGAGCGAGCTCGTGGAGTTCAACCCCACGCTTACCGTCAATCGTCTCTGGTCGCAGGACGTAGGGGTCGGCATCGGGAGGCAGAAAGCCCAGTTGCGGCCCGCACATGACAGCGGGACCATTTACACAGCCGATTTCGAGGGCCGCCTTTTCGCCGTCGATGCCCAATCCGGGCGTATCTTGTGGGAACGTGAGACGGAGCTGCCGTTTTCGGGAGGCCCCGGCGTTTCCGGTGACCTCGTCATGCTCGGCACCGAGGATGGCCGCGTGCACGCGTTTGGCAGAAGCGGCGGCCAGCCGTTCTGGTCGGCGGACGTCTCGTCCGAGGTGCTGGCCACACCGCTGGAACAGGACGGCATCGTCGTCGTCCGCTGTGTCGACGGGCGCGTTTTCGGACTGAACGCCGACACCGGGCGCCGGATATGGATTTATGACCATGCCGTACCCCTGCTGACCCTGCGGGGCAACTCGGTGCCGTTGATCAGGGCAGGAGTCGTCTTCATCGGCTACGACGGTGGAGAGGTCGTGGCGCTCAACCTGGACGACGGCTCGTTGATCTGGGAGCAGGCCGTGGTGACGTCCGAGGGCCGGTCCGAACTGGAACGCCTGGCCGACATCGACGGACAGATGGTGTTCATCGCCTCCGACCTCATCGTGTCCAGTTACAAGAACCGCCTGGCGTCGCTGGCTGCCGATTCCGGTCGCCTTTTGTGGTTCAAGGAGATCTCCTCGGCCACCGGGCTCACGGTTGACCGCACCAACCTCGCCGTCAGCGACCGGAATGACAGCGTCTGGCTGCTGGACCGCCGGAACGGCTCCACGATCTGGAAGCAGGAACAGCTTGCCCACCGGGCCCTGACCCGGCCCGCCATCCAGGGCGGTTTCGTCGTCGTGGGAGACTTCGAGGGCTACGTTCACTGGCTGGGTATAAGCGACGGGCAGTTCGCGGCGCGGGTCGAGGCCGGCGGTGACGGATTTGCCGCTGCGCCACTGGTGGTCGGTTCGGCGCTGTACCTGTTGACCCGGGACGGGGACCTGGTCGCATACAGTGTGGGCGGGTCTTCCTGAACGTCCAGGCGGGTTTCGATCACGGGGGGCGCTCATGGCGCCCTCTTTGGTTCTGGCCTTCCGGATTCGGGGGATTATCGTTCACCCCTCTTGAATAACCGTATATCCTGAGCGTCATGCTTCCGGTAGTCGCCATCGTCGGTCGCCCCAACGTGGGCAAGTCCACCCTGTTCAACGCGCTGACCCGCACGCGTGACGCACTGGTGGCGGACATGCCGGGCGTGACGCGGGACCGGCAATACGGCATCTCCCGGGTCGGGCCCGCCAGCTGCGTACTGGTAGACACCGGCGGCCTGGTCACGGGAGCACAGGGCATCGACTATCTCACGGCCCGGCAGGTGCACCAGGCCATCGGGGAGTCCACCCTGGTGCTGTTTCTGGTCAGCGCGCGCGATGGTCTGGCGACCGAGGACGAGGAAATCGCGAAACAGCTACGGCAGATCGGAAAGCCCGTCCTGCTGGTCGCCAACAAGACCGACGGCACCGATCCGGATATTTCGACCGCCGAGTTCGCGGCGCTCGGCATGGGCGATGCAGTTCCCGTGGCCGCCGTGCATCGCCGCGGAGTCGATATATTGATGGATCGGGTCGCCGGGCTCCTGCCGTACTTTGAAGAGGAATCGCCGGAGGAGGATGACGGCCGGATCCGGGTGGCCATCATCGGCCGTCCGAACGTCGGCAAGTCCACCCTGGTCAACCGCCTGCTCGGAGAGGAGCGGGTGATGTCATTCGACATGCCGGGCACCACGCGTGACTCGATCTCGATGGAAATGGAACGCAACGGCATGCTCTATGAACTGATCGACACGGCCGGCGTGCGCCGCCGGTCACGAGTGGCCGACGCGGTGGAGAAGTTCAGCGTGATCAAGGCGCTCCAGGCAATCGAGAGGGCGCACGTCACGGTGCTCATGCTGGATGCGGGTGAGGGAATCACCGACCAGGACACGACCCTGCTGGGCCACGTGCTCGAACAGGGCAGGGCGCTCGTCATGGCGGTCAACAAGTGGGACGGGCTCGACGGGGAGCACCGGGAACAGGTCCTGTCGGAACTGGAGCGTCGCCTGAAGTTCGTGCCCTGGGCACGGCGCGTCCGCATCTCCGCCCTGCACGGATCGGGCATCAGGCAACTCATGGAAGCCGTGAACGAGGCATGGCGAAGCGCAACCATGGAAATGCCGACGGCCGAACTGACGCGGGTCCTGCAGGGCGCGTACGAGGCCCATCAGCCGGCCATGAGCCGTGGCCGGGCGGCGCGGCTCCGCTACGCACACGCCGGCGGCAAACTGCCACCGCGAATCGTGGTGCACGGCAACCGGACCGCGACAATCCAGGCGTCCTACCGGCGCTACCTCGAAAACACCTTCATCCGTCATTTCCGACTCAAGGGTACACCGCTGATCATCGAGTTCCGCGACGGGGACAATCCGTTCAAGGACCGCAAGAACGTTCTGACCGACCGCCAGAAAGCGAAGCGGCGGCGGCTGAAGAAGTTCACCGGGCGGAAATCCCGCAGGAAAGGCCGGTGACCGGCCCCGGCGGCGAGCGCGTGGCGATCGAGGCCGGCGTGGAGGAGGCTGCCGCGGCGCAGGAAAGCGGCGCGTGCCTGCTGGATATTCGCGAGCCACATGAACGGCTGACGGGCGCGCCGGAAGGCGCTGTCCCGGTTGGCCCCGGTGTCCTGGCGGCGTTGCCAGACCTCGGAGTCGAAACGGACCATGCGTTCTACCTGATCTGCGCCCAGGGCGAGCGCTCCCTGAGACTCGCAGGAGAACTTCGGCAGGCCGGCTACCCGGGCGCCATCAGCGTCCGCGGCGGCTTCAGGAACTGGACGGCCCGCGGTTTGCCTTCCAGGCTTCCGGAAGGCCTGGAGCGCGGCCAGGTCGAGCGGTACGCGCGACACCTCGTGATGCCCCGGGTAGGTCCCGGCGGGCAGCAAGCCCTGTTGCAGGCTTCGATCCTGCTGGTCGGCGCCGGCGGGCTGGGTTCTCCGGCGGCACTCTACCTCGCCGCGGCCGGTGTGGGTCGAATCGGAATCGTGGACCACGACCGCGTGGAGCGGAGCAACCTGCAGCGCCAGGTGCTGCACGACGACGCCTCCGTGGGGTGCCCCAAGGTCGAATCGGCTGCCGCGCGGTTGTCCGCGCTGAACCCGGACGTTGAGATCGTCGGGATCGAAAGCAGGCTTTGCCCGGAGAACGCAGACGACGTGTTTCCGGGCTGGGACGTGGTGATAGACGGCTCGGACAATTTTCCGACCCGGTACCTGGTCAACGACGCCTGCGTGCGGTTCGGCATCCCCCTGGTCCACGGCGCGGTCATGCAATTCGAGGGCCAGGCCAGCGTTTTCTGGCCGGCCGGCAATCCGGGAGTCAACCCCTGCTACCGTTGCCTGTTCCCGGAGCCGCCGGCGCCGGAAGATGCGCCGGACTGCGCGACCGCGGGCGTTCTCGGCGTACTGCCGGGCGTCATTGGCGTATTGCAGGCCACCGAGGCGCTGAAACTGGTGCTCGGCGCCGGTAAGCCGTTGACCGGGCGCCTGCTGCGCCTGGACGCACTCGACATGAGCTTCAGGGAAAGCCGGCTTTCAGCGGATCCGGAATGCACCCTGTGCGCGCCGGGCAAGGAATTTCCGGGCTACCCGGACTACCAGGCGTTCTGCGCCGGCTGAATCCCGGCACATGGAGCGCCCCGGACCGGCCGGGCGCCATTCCGGCTCAGAGTATCCAGGATTGCAGGTTGCGCTCGATCTGGTGGGTGATCACCGGATCGTCCGGTTCGATCGCGGACGGCCAGAACCCGACCATCTGGCCCTGCCGGTCGAACAGGTACTTGAAGAAGTTCCAGCGCGGCGAGACGTCCTCGCCGAACTCTTCCCTCAGGGTGATGAAAAGCGGATGGGTGCCGAGCCCCATGAGGGTCTGCTTGCCCGTCATGGGAAAGCTGACGTTGTAATTGGCCGAGCAGAATTCCGCAATAACTTCCTCGTCGTCCGGTTCCTGCTCGCCGAAATCGTTACTGGGAATACCGATGACGATCAGGCCGCTCTGCCGGTAATCCTCGTAGATCCGCTGCAATTTCGCGTACTGGGGCGTATAGCCGCACTTCGACGCCGTGTTGACCAGCAGCAGGGGTTGGCCCTGGTAATTGTGCAGCGGCATGCTGGCGCCGTTGATCGATGTGAAGACGTACTCGAAGACGTTCATGATTCCCCCCGGGACAGGTGGCTCGTGCCTAGTGTATTGCATGTCGGCAGCCCCGCCAATTGAGTAGAATGCAGGCCGCGGTGCCATATTCCCGCGCTGCCTGATGAACATCAGGGCGCCGGCCGCCGGGGCCGGTGAGAATTCGATTTCCTCATACCCCGTTTTGCATGGGGCCAGACATCCAGGAGCCAGAAAATGTCAGCAGCAATCATCGACGGCAGGGCCATTGCCGCAACCATTCGTTCCGAATTGAAGGTGGAAGTCGGCGAAATGCAGCAGGCGCACGGGCGCATACCGGGCCTCGCCGCCGTACTGGTCGGGGAGCGCAAGGATTCCCAGACCTACGTTCGGATGAAGAAGAAGGCCTGCGCAGAGGTGGGTATCCGTTCCTTCGGCAGGAATCTCCCTGCCGACATCAGCCAGGAAGACCTGCTGAGCGAGGTCAGGGCGCTCAACGAAAACCCCGGGGTCCACGGCATACTCGTGCAGCTGCCGCTGCCCGATCACATCGATGACGAGGAGATCCTCGGGGCCATCAGTCTCGAGAAGGATGTCGACGGTTTCCATCCCCTCAACATCGGGCGGCTTTCGATGAAACGCCGCGATCCCCTGTTCGTGCCGTGCACGCCGAAGGGTTGCATCGAACTGCTGGACCGCTCGGGCGTCGCCATCGAGGGCAAGCAGGCAGTGGTGCTGGGGCGCAGCAACATCGTGGGCCTGCCCGTGGCGATGCTGCTCCTGCACCGCAATGCGACGCTGACGGTCTGCCATTCGCGCACGGCGGACCTGCCGGAGGTCGTGCGCGGGGCTGATATCCTCATCGCCGCGGTGGGGCGGGCCGAAATGGTCCGTGGCGACTGGCTGAAGCCCGGCGTGGTGGTCATCGACGTGGGTGTTAACGCGGTGGACGATAACTCGACAGAGAAGGGCTATCGCCTCGTCGGCGACGTGGCGTTCGACGAGGCCATCGAGGTGGCCGCCGCCATCACCCCGGTTCCGGGGGGCGTCGGGCCGATGACCATCGCCATGCTGCTGCGAAATACCGTGGACAGCGCCCGCAGGGCGTTCAGCGGCTAGTTGCCGGAACAGCTAGTTTCCGGATTTGAGCTGATCCCGCAGGCGGTCGGCGATCCCGTCCATCTCGGCGCTGTCGGCCACGTCAGGCCGCGGGTATTCGAGCGGCAGCGCCTGGAGAGCGTGCAGCACGATCCGCGCCACCTGCAGGCGCATGAACGGCTTGTCGTCGGCCGGTATCACGAACCATGGTGCCCATGGGCGCGAGGTTTCATTGAGCATGTCCAGCGCGGCCGCGTCGTATTCGGCCCGGTGACCCGCCTCGTACACGTCCCTGGCTGAAAACTTCCAGCGCTTGTCGGATTCCTCGATGCGATCCAGGAATCGCCGCGCCTGTTCCTCAGGGGATACGTTCAGCCAGAACTTCAGGATAACCGTGCTGGCAGCCGCCAGGTGGCGTTCGTGCTCACGGATGGCACGGTAACGCATCGGCCAGAGCCCTTCCGGCTCCGGGCTGCCCATGGGGTACTGGGCAGCCAGGAACTCCGGGTGGACCCGCACGACGAGGACCTCCTCGTAGTAGCTGCGGTTGAAGATGCCGATGCGGCCGCGCTCGGGCAGGCAGCGCGTCGTGCGCCACAGGAAGTCGTGGTCGAGCTCCTCCGACGAGGGCTTCTTGAACGAGAAGACCTGGCAGCCCGCCGGATTGACGCCGCTCATGACGGCGCGGATCGTGCCGTCCTTGCCGGCGGCGTCCATCGCCTGGAAGACGAGCAGCACGCTGAACCGGTCCTGGGCGTACAGCCGCCGCTGCAAGCCGTGCAGCTCGCGGGTGAGCTCCTTGCGCCGCTTGTCGATCGTCTTGCGCGAATCGACGTCGGCCGCGGGCGTGGTCGGCGCCGAGTGCACGTCAAACGAGCCGTCGAACGGCACCAGGTAGGGTGAAGGGACCGCCCGGAACATCGCAGCGGAAGTCTACTGCAGGAGCGGGCCGCCGCCCGGGTCGCTCAGTCCGCGACGAGCTCGCGCAGCGCCGTGCGCACCGCCTCCACGAGCCGCTCCGGCGCCGGGAAGTCCTCGGATGCGCTCATCCTGCGACCGCCGCGCACCAGGCCGCCACGCGGTCGGCCAGCTCGGCGGTCACCTCGTCGTCGTCGCGGCCGGACCGCTTGAGGAGCTGAAACGAATGGTCGCCGCCCTCCACGACGTGCAGGCTGGCCCGGTGGCCGAGGCAGGTGCAGACGGGGCGCAGCAGCTCGAGGTCCGCGAGGCGATCGCGGTCTCCCTGCAGGAACAGCATCGGCAGATCGACCGCGAACAGATGCTCGCTGCGCTCGGTGCCGGGCTTGCCGGCCGGATGGAGGGGAAAGCCTAGAAAGGCGAGGCCCGCCACGCCGGCGAGCGGCTCCGTCGCGGCGGCCATCGAGGTCATCCGGCCGCCCATCGACTTGCCCCCCGCGACGATCGGCAGCTCGGGCGCCAGCCGGCGCGCCGCCTCGATCGCCGAGCGGACCGTCGCCCGCAGGATCGACCCGTGGTCTGGACGCCGGCGACCCGCTTCCATGTAGGGGAACTGGTACCGGAAGGTCGCCACCCCACGCCCGCCCAGCGCCGTCGCCATGCGCTCCATGAAGGCGTGGCGCATGCCGGCTCCCGCACCGTGCCCCATGACGAACAGCCAGCGGGCGCCGGCGGGGCGCGACAGGAGTGCCGACACGTCGCCGCACCGCTCGCTCGCAGAAAAGGAACAGGCTGTGTCAGGCATCGTCTCGCACCCTACCTTCACGAAGCCGATCGTTCCGACCGGCGAATCTCAGTCGACCAGCTCGCCGGCCCGGCGCGTCGCCTCGACGACGGCGTTGATCAGCGTCACCCGCAGGCCGCCCTTCTCG
>JABAHR010006708.1_pt3 | contig 26474 bp, 22 predicted proteins | sample 7062101 | NCBI WGS metagenome assembly JABAHR01 (sample SAMN14534553, study PRJNA622989) | marine sediment metagenome | biome: marine biome [ENVO:00000428]; feature: marine pelagic biome [ENVO:01000023]; material: deep marine sediment [ENVO:00002113] | place: India: Gulf of Kutch | collected...
TGCTGGGCTATCTGATCGAAGTCCTGTCGGGTGAGCGATTCGATCACTTCCTGCACCGGCATATCCTGGGCCCTCTAGGGATGACGGACACGTGCTTCGACGTGCCCGTCGAGAAGGTCGATCGACTCGCCGCACTCTACGGGCCGGGTCGCAGTGGACGCTTGGAGCTGCTCGACCCGTCGCAGCAGAGCACGTTCACGCAGACCGCCGTCACGCATTCCGGCGGGTCCGGCCTGGTCTCGACCGTCGGAGACTACTTCCGCTTCACCGAGATGCTGCGGCGCGGGGGCGAGCTCGGTGGCAAACGTTTGCTGGGGCGCAAAACGGTCGAGCTCATGACCAGCAATCATCTGGCGGGGGATATGGCCGCTATGGGCGAGTCCGTGTTCAACGAGAGCACCGTGGAAGGCATCGGTTTCGGGCTCGGCGTATCCGTGCTGCTCGACCCGGCCAGAGCGCAGATCCTCGGCTCCCCGGGCGAGTTCGCCTGGGGCGGTCTCGCCAGCACGTCGTTCTGGGTAGACCCGGTTGAGGATCTGACGGTCATTGCGCTGACGCAGCTGCTGCCGTCGTCGACTTATCCGCTGCGCCGCGAGCTGCGCGTGCTCAGCTATCAGGCATTGACCTGAGCGGGCGAACGCCATGAGGTGCCGGAACGCCGGGGGGCGGGGCGTGGCCCGGATGCGTCGACACTGGCTCAGAGGCCGGTGCCGAACCTGGCGGCTGAGGCGGTGAGGCGAGGACCAGTCAAGAGAACCCTCGCCGGCGCTTGGCGCGACGGCCGCCGCGCCTGGCCGCAGCTGCTGGCGACTGCTGCAGCCTATCAGGTGCTGGCCTTCGCTGTGCTAACGCCCGTCGTCGGCGCCGTGCTGCGTTTACTGATCACCCTGTCGGGCAGCGCCGCCGTGGCCGACGAGGAGATTCTCGCCTTTTTCTTGCGTCCGATCGGCCTCGTCGCGCTGGTCGGGATCAGCGCCCTCACGCTGGGTGTCGCGGCGCTCGGGCAGGCGTGTCTGATGGCCGTCGCGCTGGGCGCCAGCAACGATATGAGCGTGCGCGCCGTCGACGCGCTCGGTTTCGGCCTGCGCAGAGCCGCGGCCGTCGTTCATCTCACCGCGCGGATGGCGGCCGGGCTGTTGCTCATCGCGGTTCCCTTTCTGGCTGCCGGCGGCATGGTCTACGTCGTGCTGCTCCGTGAGTTCGACATCAACTACTATCTGGCTGAACGGCCGCCGGTGTTCTGGGTCGCGGCGCTGGTGATCGGCGCGCTGCTCGCTGCAATGGCGGGGCTGCTCGTGCGGCGGCTGGTTTGCTGGACACTGGCGTTGCCGCTCGTCGTGTTCGAACGCCACAGCGCCGGCGCGGCGCTGTCGCTCAGCGGCCAGCGCACCCGCGGCCAGCGCATGGGCATCACCGTCGTCCTGGCGCTGTGGGCCGCCGCCGCCTTGCTGCTGACGGGACTGTCTGCCGGCGTCGTGCGTGTGGTCGCCGAGTGGCTGGTGCCGCTGGTGCAGGATGCCGTGCCGCTGCTGGTGGTGGTCCTGGGCGGTCTCACCGTGCTGTGGAGTGCAGCGAACTTCCTCGCAGGTATGCTCGGCGCCAGCGCCTTCAGCTTGTTGATTGCCAGGCTCTACCTGCACTCCGGAACGGACGCCGCAGAGACGGCACGGTCGGCGCTCGAGAAGCTGCGGCAGCGCGCCGGGGGCGAAGGGCGGAGAGTCGTTGGCTGGCGCGTCGCGGCCGGGATCGTCGCGGCCGGCGTCGTCTCGGCCGCGGTGGGCGTCGCAATGTTGCACGGCGTGCGGCTCGACGACGACGTAATGGTCATCGGCCATCGCGGTGCCGCCGGCCGTGCCCCGGAGAACACCCTCGCCGCCGTCGAGGCGGCCATCGCCGACGGCGCAGACTACGTCGAAGTTGACGTGCAGGAAACCGCCGACGGGGAGGTGGTGGTCATCCACGACAGCGACCTGATGAAGGTGGCGGGCAGACCCCTCAGGATCTGGGAGGCGACCGACGCCGAGTTGCGGGACATCGACATCGGCAGCTGGTTCGCGGCGCAGTTCGCCGATCAAAGGGTGCCGACGCTCGCCGAGGTGCTGGAGCGCTGCCGCGGCAGAGCCGGTGTCACTATCGAGCTCAAATACTACGGCCACGACGAGCGACTCGAGGAGCGGGTGGTGAACATCGTGGAGGCCGCGGGGATGGAGTCGGAGATCGTCGTGATGTCTCTGAAAGGCGCTGCCGTGGCGAAGATGAAGGCGCTGCGGCCGCAGTGGACGGTCGGCCTGCTGAGCGCAGTGGCAATCGGGGACCTGACCCGGGTGGAGGCGGATTTTCTCGCCGTCAACAGCGGTCTTGCGACGCGGCGATTCATCGACGCGGCGCAGCAGGTCGGCAAAACGGTCCACGTGTGGACCGTCAACGACCCCCTCAGCATGCTGCGGGTGATCAGCAAGGGTGCCGACGGCATCATCACCGATGAGCCGGCGCTGGCCAGGGAGGTGCTCGCCCAGCGCGAGAAGATGGGCGCCGCGGAGCGACTGCTGATCGGTCTGGCCATATGGGTGGGCGCCGGGGCTGGGCGGATAGACCCGAGGTCAGCGGTCCAGTAGCCGCGGGGCGCGCGCCGTAGTGCCGATGTTTCCCCCCGATCTCGCTCCGCTCGCGATCACCGGCCTCGTCGCGCTCAGCTTCTTCACCTCCGCGGTGACCGCCGCCATCGGTCTCGGCGGCGGCCTGATGCTGCTCGCGGTCATGGCCTCGGTGCTGCCGCCCGCGACCCTGCTGCCCGTTCACGGCGTTGTCCAGATCGGCTCGAACATCGGCCGCGCTGCGCTGATGCGGCGCAGTATCGGTAGCGGAATCGTCTTGCCGTTCACGGTTGGCGCCGTGATCGGCGCGGCGCTTGGAGCGCGCGTGTTCGTGGCGCTGCCGGTCGGCGTGCTGCAGGTGGCGATCGCGCTGTTCATCCTGTACTCGGTCTGGGCGCCCCGCCTGCGCTTGAGTCGCATGCCGCGTTCGGGCTTTCTGCCGGTCGGTGTGGTGACGACGTTTGTGACCATGTTCGTCGGCGGTACCGGGCCACTGGTGGCAGCGTTCGTCTCCTCGCAGCCGCTCGACCGCGAAGGAATTGTCGCTACCCATGCGGCATGCATGTCGGTGCAGCACACCTTCAAGGTGGTCGCATTCGGCTTCATCGGCTTTCACCTGCTACCGTGGTTGCCGCTCGCGGCAGCGATGATTGCGGCCGGCTTCGCGGGTACGGTCCTCGGTCGGCGCATACTGCTGCGTCTTCCCGAGCAGACCTTTCGCTGGCTGTTCCGCGTCGTGCTGACGCTGCTCGCCGCGCGTATGCTGATCGGCGGTGTCATGGGGTGATGCCAGCAGCGACGGGGCCCGTGCCGAGGACGGCGCCGCGCGAGCTTCGCTCGGGGACGACGGTGGCCGAGAAGGCTTGTCGCAGCGCGTGCAGCGCGGCACACTGCTCGGCCCCGTCCTATGGCGACTTCCGGCCGGGCGTTGGCGCCGACCTGACACGCAATCCGCGCAGCGTGCCGCTGCGGGGACGCCCTGCCCTAGTGCGGTGCTCGGCAACGGTCGCGGCAGTGGTGACGGTGGAGGCCCGCGGCTCGGGCAGGTATTGACCGAGGGCGCTGCAAGCTGCCACCCGCCGGCAGCGGCAACAACGCTCGGGCAGCGGGCGGAGACGCGCATATGCACGATTTGGTGATCCGCGGCGGCACGGTCGTCGATGGCACGGGCGCTGTCCGCCGCACGGCCGACGTGGCCGTGAACGGCGGCCGCATCAGCGAAGTCGGGAAGCTCGGCGGCCCGGGGCGTCGCGAGATCGACGCCGACGGGCTGCTGGTGCTGCCTGGCTGGGTCGACATCCACACCCACTACGACGGTCAGGCGACGTGGGACCCGTTGCTGACGCCGTCGTCCTGGCATGGCGTCACCACAGCCGTGTTCGGCAACTGCGGTGTCGGTTTCGCACCGCTGCGCCCGGGCACGGAAGGCTATCTGATCAACCTCATGGAAGGTGTCGAGGACATTCCCGGCAGCGTGCTGGCCGAAGGCATCGATTTCCGCTGGCAATCGTTTCCCGAGTACCTGGACGTGCTGGCAGCCACACCCCGGGTCATGGACGTTGCGGCGCAGGTGCCCCACGGCGCGCTGCGCTTCTACGTGATGGGCGAGCGCGGCGCCGACCACGCTGCGCAGCCCAGCGATGCGGAGATCCAGCGCATGGGAGCGCTGCTCGAGGAAGCGCTGCACGCCGGCGCCCTCGGGTTCACCACGTCACGCACGACCAAGCACGTGACCGCCGACGGGCGGCCGACGCCGAGTCTGTCGGCCGCCGAGCCAGAGCTTGCGGGCATCGCGGCGGCGATGGCGAGAGCGGGCAAGGGCGTCATCGAGTGCAACTCCGATCTGGAGGCGGGCGAGCTCGAGCTGTTGTGCCAGGCGGCGCGTCGCGCCGGGCGCCCGCTGTCGATTCTGCTGCTGCAAATGGACGGGGTGCCCGAGCGCTGGCGCGAGACGCTGGCAGGCATCCATGCCGCGAATCGCGCCGGTCTCGACGTCGTCGGCCAGGTCGGCTGCCGACCCATCGGCATTCTCATGGGGCTCGAAACGTCCGTGCACCCCTTTGCGACACATCCGGCCTGGTTGGCGATGAGCGATCTCTCCCCGTCCGAGCGCTATCGCCGTCTGTGCGTCGACGAGAGCTTGCGACAACGGCTCGTCGAGGAGCGCCCGGATGACGAGCAGACGGCGCGAATGGCCTACGCTCTGACCCGCAGCTACGAGCTGGGCGATCCGCCCGACTACGAGCCGGACCCAACCACCAACATCGCTGCCCGGGCAGACGCCGCGGGCCGCGACCGATGGGCATTCGCGCTCGAATTGCTGATGAAGGAGCAGGGCCAGGCGCTGCTGCTCTACCCCTTCGAGAACTACTACGAAGGTAACCTCGACATCGTGCGGCGTATGCTGCTCGACGCGCACACGGTGTGCGGTCTCGGTGACGGCGGTGCCCACGTGGCCACGATCTGTGACGCCAGCTACCCGACGTTCCTGCTCGCGCACTGGGCTCGCGATCGTGCTCGCGGCGAGCGTCTGCCCCTCGAGTTCCTGGTCAGAAAGCAGACCCGGGACAGCGCCTTCTCGTATGGTCTGCGTGACCGTGGCGTGCTGGCGCCGGGCTACAGGGCGGATATCAACGTCGTCGATTTCGCGGAGCTTGGCGTAACGAAGCCGAAGCTGCAGTACGACCTGCCCGCCGGCGGACGCCGTCTGGTGCAGCGCTCGACCGGTTATCGTCACACCTTCGTCGCCGGTGTCGAGGTCGCTCGCGACGGTACGCACACCGGCCAGCTGCCGGGCGTGCTCGTGCGCGGTGCCCAGCCGGGGCCGGGCGCACGGGCGTCCCGGCTCGATGCGCCCGCCTAGAGCCTGCCCTACGTCGACGTCTCGTCGGTACGGGTCGCGAAGTCGGCCGGGGCGACGATCTCCAGTATCTCGAGATCATCCGAGTGCTCGATCTCGCGATGGCGAATGCCGGCGGGCTGCAGCACGCAGTCGCCCTTGCGCACCAGGCGCACGCCCTGTCCCTCGTACTCGAAGCGCGCCCAGCCGTTCATCACGTAGTACATCTGAAAGTCACAGTCGTGCTGGTGCCACTGGCCGGTGGCGTTGTGGCCCCGCTTCGCCCTCAGCACATGGGCGACGACGTCCCCGCCGGTGGCTGCCTTGATGCCGAGGTCGCGATAATCGAAGTATTCCCGCAGGCCGGGATCCCATTCGGCCTGGTCGGCCTGCTGGTGCGAGAATGACTGCTTACCCTTGATCTCCATCGTTGCCCTCCCGCTGCTGGCGTCCTGCGCAGAGCGCGGACGAAAGGTTTGCTGCGTCGCCCACCGCCAAGGATAAACCCTGGGGCGGGCGACGGACACGCCGGTCGCGTCCGGTCCGGGGGGACGCCGAGACCGGCCGACGGAGGCTGCGTCGGTCGGGCCGGCACGCGCCTCCGACTAACTCTTGTAACGGGCACCGCCCTCCTCGACCGTCATGATCCAGGCCACCACGGCGGCCGTGTCGAGCTCGTCACCGTCTCGCCAGGCCATGCTCGCCGCGGAAGTGCGATCGTAGCGAGACGAGCTGTCTGCGCCGGACTCGCGGACCGCTTGCTCGCTGATGGTCTCGAGCCGCTGCTGCCATCGGCGCATGTTGGCGGCGGTGAGATCGACCCAGCCGCGCTCGGGATCGTCCGCTTTGGCGAGCGGACCGCGCAGCAGCTGCACGCCGTCGCTGAGCAGTATCGGTATTCCGATCGAGACGATGCGCTGACGCAGGTTCGCATCGGCGAACACCTCGCGCTCGAGGTCGGCGGCNNGCGTTGACCGCGCCGCAACGGCGCCTGAGGAGATGCGCTTCGAAAAGCAGCTTGGACAGCCGCGGCGGGCCCAGCATCTCGAAGGCCACCGAGGCGCCATGCTCGCGCTCGAGCTGTCGCAGCCGAGTGAGCGCCGCCTCGCGCAGGTGGCCCCCGCGATGGGTCGGCCCCATGACGGCGCCGTCGAGGGCGGCGATGACGTCGCGGCCGGTATTACCGCCGGTGAGCTCGCGAACGACGTTGCGCGCAATCTCCTCGGCGGTGACCAGCTGCATCTGGCCGGGTGCCGTAATCACCTCGAACTCGTCGGCGCTGAACAGGCCGTTCTCGCCCGTGTCGATGTAGACGCCTTCGAGGTCCGTGCCCGCGGGCTCGCCAAACTCGCCGCGCGGCTCAAGGCTGCGGGGGTCGTCGCGCGAGACTGCCCTCTCGGGCGGACAGTCGTAGCGGCTGATGCTGCGCCCGCCGGCGCGGATAGCGCCGTGCGCAATGGCGCGCCAGCCGATGCAGGCGGTCGGTTTGATCTCCTTGACGATCTCCGGACCGCCGGGCGTTCGCGCCATGAGGAAGGTGAGCAGTGTCTGCGCCCCGGCCACGGCCGCTTTGGAGAGCAGCATGCGCGACGGTTTCTCCTCGCCATGGGTGTAGGGGATGTTGAGGCCCATGCCGCCGCTCCCGGAGGTGCCCACCTTTATGTAGGCCTGCGTCTTGGCGCGGCGCAGGGCTTCGTTGAGCAGCTGCACGTGGCGGACCAGCTGCGGCACGTACAACGCGGCCAGCAGCTGTTCGACCTCCTCTCCCCAGTCGACCGCCGCCTGCGTGTCGGCGGCGAGCCGCGCCNNGCCGCATAAATATTCTGGTAGCTGAGCGCGGTGGCCGTGTTCATGCAGTCCACGACGGCATCCGCCGGCGCGCCGTCGAGTCCCGCGGCGCGTCCCGACACCAGCTGGTTCAGCAGCGAGGCCGCGATCATCTCCTCGTTCAACGGCTCCAGGACGTCGGCGATCAGTCGCCGGCGTCGCTGCGGGTCGGCGAGCACGGCCGCGCGCGTGAGCGGGCGGCCGGCCTGCCACTCCGCGCGTAGAAACACGTCTCCCCAGGCCGGTTCAATGCGTGTCGATGCCGCCGGAAATTCCGCGCGCAGCGCGACGCTGCGCTGCTGTGCGCGTTCGCGGCGGCGGGCGGCGACGACGAGGGTCGACGGGGTGCGTGCCATCAGCTCACGGCAGACAGCCGTGCCGACGAGCCCGGCGCCGCCCAGCACCAGGATACGCTTGCCTGCTACGTCCACCGCGTGTCCCCGGCTCGCTGACGGTCGGGCGACGTTCGACCCGGCGGCTCGCAGCGCTGGGGCGCGCGGCCCCGCGTGCTCGTTCCCGTCACGACGGCTGCTGCGTCCGGGTGCGGCGACGTTGCCCTGGCGCGGCGGCGCCGGCCATGGCGCTTCGAGCCGCGGCTCCAGCGATCTCGGCATGCCTCACGCGCCGTGCACGCCGGTGCTGCCGCGCGCGGTCGGCAGGCGCCGGNNTCCCGGATCGACGCAGGCTTCAAGGCTGCCCTTCGGACGCCGCTTTGGCGAGCGCATACAGGCACAGGAATTCGTAGGCGAGGGTGGCGCCGGCCAACGCCGTGATCTCGCCGACGTCATAAGCCGGAGCAACCTCGACCAGATCCATGCCGACCAGGCGAACGCCGCGCAGGCTGCGCACGATTTCCAGCGCCTGCGCGCTGGACAGCCCGCCGCACACCGGCGTGCCGGTTCCGGGCGCGAAGGCCGGATCGAGGCAGTCGATGTCGAAGGTCAGATAGGCGCGGTCGCTGCCGACGATGCGTCTGATCTCTGCGGCGACGTCCGCGGGTGATGCGGCGTGCACGCGGCGAGCATCGATGACGTTGAAGCCGAGTGTGTCATCATTCGTTGTGCGAATACCGACCTGCACGGAGCGCTCCGGGACGATCACACCCGCCTGCGCAGCGTGATAGAACATCGTGCCGTGGTCGACACGCCCGTGCTCGTCTTTCCAGGTGTCCGTGTGGGCGTCGAAATGGATGAGGGCGAGGGGCCCGTGCTTGGCGGCGTGGGCGCGCAGCAGCGGATAGGTCATGAAGTGGTCGCCGCCCAACGTCAGCATGGCCACGTCGTGATCGAGCAGACGACGCGCGTGGGCTTCAATGGCTGCGGGGATCGCCTGTGGCCGCCCGTAGTCGAACACGCAGTCCCCGTAATCGATCACCGCGAGGCGGTCGAAGGGATCGAACTCCCACGGCCACTGTCTCTCCCAGGCGATGTTTGTCGAGGCGGCGCGGATCGCCCTGGGTCCGAAGCGGGCGCCCGGCCGGTTGCTGGTGGCGGTGTCCAAGGGGACACCGCTCACGGCGACGTCGACGCCGGTGAGCTCCCGAGTGTACTTGCGACGCGCAAAGCTCAGTGCCCCGGCGAACAGCTGTTCGGGTGAGGTGCCGTAGAGGCTGGTCGCGGTGAAGGCGTTGTCACCGCCGGATTTGCTGGTCATGTCGCCAATTATTCCGCGATCGGCGCGCTGTCGCCAGACGCGGCGACGCGGGTCGCCCGCTGGCACGCCGTGGCATCTCGCCCACTGCGTCGGAGCGCCGTCCGGCCGCCGGGGGTGTCAGGGGACGTTCTGCCAGTAGGCGTCGACGCGGGCCTGGATCTCGTTGAGCAGTGCCTCGGCGCGCGTGGGCTGGAACAGGTGGCTGAAGCGGCCCTGCAGGCGCAAATACTCCTCTACCGGTACCCGAGGGTGCGGGATCTTGGTGTGCACGACCTGTCCGTCGACATATTCCTTGAGCGGCCAAACGCCGCTGCGGACAGCCAGGCGGCCGATTTGGGCGCTCTCCCGAGGGTCGTAATCCCACCCCGTGGGACAGGGGGCCAGCGCAAGCACGAAGCGGGGACCCCGCAGCGATTTCGCCCGCTCGATCTTGCGCGCGAGGTCGAGCGGCTCGGAGCCGATGGCGGTCGCCACGTAGCTCGGGCGGTGCGCTGCCCAGATCGAGAACAGATCCTTCTTGTAACCCGGAAAACCGCGGCTGCCGCGACTGGTGGCGGTGAGCGCCGCATGAGGGGTGGCCTCGGAGGCTTGCTGACCCGTATTGCCAAAGCCTTCGTTGTCATAGCAGATGTAGAGGAAATCCAGGCCGCGGTCGATGGCGCTCGAGGTCGCCGACAGGCCCATTCCGTAAGCGGCGCCATCGCCGGTCAGCACCACCACCTGGAGATCGTCGGCCTCGGCGATTCGCCCGCTGTCGCGCAGCACGTCGAGGGCGTCGCGCACCCCCTGTGCACCGGCCGGGGCCGAGGCCATGGCGGTGTACAGCCACGACCCCCGAAAAGGGGTGAAGGGGTAGACCGAGAGCAGCGTCATGCAGCCCGCGGCGTTCACGAAGACGGTGCGCTCGCCGAGCACGTCGTAGATCTGGTGCAGCGCCTGCAACCCGCCGCACCCGGCGCACATGGGCGTGCCGGCGCCGAGCAGGTGTGTCGAGGGCAGATCGCGCATGCGTTTGAAGGCCGTCTCGGTCATGGCTTCGGCCTCAGCTCCTCGCGTTCGACGTGTGCGATGGCCTGCAGCTTGCGTACCTCGCGCAGCTCGCTCTCCGTGTACAGCAGCCGCGGCGGCGGAGTCTCTCCCGTTTCCGCGGCTCGCTGCGCCACCTTCGCCATCTCGAACAGCTCCTCGACGCTGATGTCGCGGCCGCCCAGTCCACCGATGAAGCTGACCAGAGCGGCTGGAGCGTCAGCGTAGCCGAAGAGCGCCGCTGCCAGCTCGGTGTGCAGCACCCCGCCCTGACCGATCGAGAGATTCTGGTCGATTACGGCCACGGCCTTTTTGCCGGCCAAGGCTCGTCGGACGCTGTCCGCCGGAAAGGGTCGCAGCAGGCGGGGACGCACAAGGCCGACATGCTGTCCGCTGGCGCGCAGGCGGTCTACGGCATCGCGGGCTTTGGTTGCGAACGACCCCATCATGACGAAAACGAGCTCGGCATCCTCGGTGCGATAACAGTCGAGCGCCTCGTGGCGCCGCCCGAATGTGTGGGCGAACGCATCGGCCGCCTCGTCGTAGACGTCGAGCGCATTCATTGCGGCGAGCTGCGTCTCGTAGCGGAAGTAGGAATAGCTACCGCCGCCGAGCACCGCCACAGCCTGGCTGAGCGGTGCGCTGGCACGGAACCCCAGATTGCCGACGTCGAATTCACCGACGTAGTGTGCCGCAGCCCCGGGGTCGGGAAGCGACACCGGCTCGCGCGTGAAGGACAGGTAGAAGCCGTCGAGGTTGACGATGAGCGGCAGCCGCACGCGCGGGTCTTCGGCCAGCCGGTAGGCGATCAGCACGCTGTCGAGGACCTCCTGGCACGTGGCGCAGTGGATCTGCAGAAAACCGCTGTCGCGGGCCGCGAGCACGTCGTTGTGGTCGGGTTCGAGGGTGATCGGCGTGGCGAGACCGCGCGAGACATTGACGAGCACGAAAGGCGCGCGCCAGCCCGTCACGGTGTATAGCATCTCCATCCCGTAGAGCAGCCCCTGGCTCGAGGTGGCGGTGAACACGCGCACGCCGGTGGCTGCGGCGGCGCCGGCCGCCGTGATCATCGAGTGCTCCGACTCGAGCGTGACCATGCGCGCTGGCATCTCGCCCGCGTCCATCCAGCCGCCAATCGTCTCGATGATTTCGGTCTGCGGGGTGATGGGAAACGCGGGCACGTAATCGACGCGCGCGAGGCGCGCGGCCCAGGCGGCGGCGGCGTTGCCCGTCAGCAGCTGGCGCGTCATGGCGTGGTCTGCGGCTCGGCACGCGCCGCGCGCTCGGGTATCGCGCCGATTGCGTGGGGCGGGCACTGCGCGACGCAGATCATGCAACCCTTGCAGTGGTCGTAATCGATCTGCGGGTAGCCCTGGTCGTCGAGCGCGATAGCGCTGTCGGGGCAGAGGCTGGTGCAGACCCACCAGCACTGCTTGCACAGGCTGTGGTCGATGACCGGCCGCATGGTGCGCCACAGCCCCGTGCGCACCTCGACGCTGGTGGCCGCGGCATGGATGGCTGGCGCGGCGATGCGTGCTTCGTCAAAGGGCAGATCGATCCAGGCGGGGCGCTGGTAGGCGTCGGCGTCCGGCTCCTCCCCCTCGGCGACGACGCCTTCGTGCGCGGCCATCGCATCGTACGCTTCGAGCGCGGTGTCGAGATTGTGGCGCACGGCGTCGGCACCGAGGTGCCCCAGCTCCTGACGGATGGCGTTGGCCAACGCGTCGCGGGAGACTGCGCCCGTGAGACGGGCGGCGGCGCCGGCGCAGGCGGCCCCGGCATATACCCGCTCCATCGGATCCTGCTGGCCAGCCGGTATCGGCAGCGTGAGCACGGGGCCGGCGGTGTGCAGCCGATGAGCCCATTCCCCTGCCGGGACGTCGGTCATCAACAGCAGCACCGTTCGTGCGCTGACGCCAGCGGTGACACCGGCGGAGGGGACGGGTATCAGCGTATCGTCGGCGACCGCAACCACATCGGGCGCGCCAATGACACCACGCTCGTGAATCGGCGTTTTGGCAGCCCGTACGTAGGCGAAGATAGGCGCTCCGCGGCGCTCGGCCCCGTAGCGGGGAGCGTCCTGGACCTCGAAGCCCGCTAGGAAGAACGCCGAGCCGAGAATGCGGCTGGCGGTCTTCATCCCTTGGCCTCCGCGGCCGTGGAAACGGATTCGGTACATGTGCCTGGTGTCCTCGTGCGAGACAATGTTTGCCGATGGTGCGACGCCTGCGTTNNCAAGGAAGCGCTCGTTTCGAACGTCGTGCAGCGGTATCCCACAGCGCGATGGGTGCGCCAGCAAGGACAGCCGTACGAAGGCCTGCCCGAAGGCCCGCCCGGAGGCAAGCCGCGGCCACGGTGTGAGTTACAATGACCGGGTCGGTTCCCATCGGCCCCATGCCGGGCAGAAGTCCCCTGATGAAATGTGCACGCTGCGGAGCCAGCAATCCGGAAACCGCGAAGTTCTGTGCGGCGTGCGGCGCCGTCTCACGAGCGTACTGCGAGCGCTGCGGGAAGAGTAGCCCCGAAGGCAGCCGTTTCTGCACACGCTGCGGCGCGCAGCTGAACGCGGAGGTTCACGGCAAGCCGGCCCCGGAGCGCCGGCAGATCAGCATCCTGTTCTGCGATCTCGTCGACTCCGTGCGCTGGACTCACGCCATGGATCCGGAGGATTGGCTGCGCGTGCTGCGTCGCTACCAGGACTGCGCGCGCCGCTGTATCCGTGACAACCACGGTCGCATTACCCGCTATTTCGGCGACGGCATCCTGGCCGTTTTCGGCTATCCGGCGGCGACGGAGCGTGATGCGGAGGCCGCCGTGCGGGCTGGACTCGCCATTGCCGAAGCGGTGCCGCAGCTCGAGGTGCCGCCGCGTGTCGCCGGGTCGCCCGGGCTTCAGGTGCGGACCGGCATCGCCACGGGGGACGTGGTCGTGGGCGACATCATCGGCGACGGTGCGGCGGAGGAGGAGACCGTCGTCGGTGACGCGATCAATCTCGCCGCCCGTCTGCAGAGCCGGGCGCCGCCCAACAGCGTGGTCGTCGACGCCGCGACGCGAGAGCTTTTCGGCGAGCTGTTCGAGTGCCGGGACCTCGGCGCGCAGGAGCTCAAAGGGTTTGCCCGTCCGGTCCGCTTCTGGGAGGTGACGTCGCCGGGAACCTACGAGAGCCTGTTCCGCGCCTCGCATCGTCGCCGCATCACGGCCATGGTCAATCGCGACGAGGAGCTCGCTCACATCGACCGCTGCTGGCGCCGTGCCAGCGAAGGCGCCGGGCAGGTGGTGTTGATCGGCGGTGAGCCGGGTATCGGCAAATCGAGGATTGCCGAGGCCGTGCACCAGCGCCTGAGTGAACCGCATGCGCGATTGGTTTACCAGTGCTCGCCCATGCACACGACGAGCGCACTGGCGCCGATCGTTGCGCATCTGCAGTTTGCGGCCGGGATCCGCCGCAGTGACAGCGACGAGACCCAGTGGGCCAAGCTGCTGTCTGCAGTGGGCGGCAGCGAGCAGCGGCGCGAACAGGCCCGCATGTGGCTCGCCGAGCTGCTCGGCATCGCTGCGCCGCCGGGCGCGCCGCAGCCCGATCCGACGATGGATGCGCGAGAGCGTCGAGGCCGTATCATCGAGACGTGTCGTGATCAGGTTCGGGCGTGGAGTGAGAGCCAGCCGCTGTTGCTGGTGATCGAGGATGTTCAGTGGATCGATCCGACGACGCTGGAGCTCGTCGATCTGATCGTGGCAGACGTGCAGACGCTGCCGGTGCTGCTTCTCGTCACTCATCGCCCGGAGTTTCCCCCCTGGCTCGACCGGCCGCACGTCTCGGCCCGGGCCTTGCACAGGCTAACGCCCGATGACGCGGCGAAGATGGTCGACCGCGTGCAGGGCGGCGCCGAGCTGCCTCGCGCGCTGGCGGCCCAGGTGGTCAAGCGGACCGACGGTATTCCGCTGTTCGTGGAAGAGATGACTGCCGCCATTGTCGGGTCCGGCTTGGAGAGGCGTCCCGATGCTGTCAGTGTGCGGCGCGGCGAGGCCATTCCGTCGACTCTGAAAGGGTCGCTGATGGCCAGGCTCGACGCGCTCGCCGAGGCACGCAAGCTGGCGCAGGTTGCCAGCGTCATCGGCCGGGAGTTTGCCTACTACCTGATCTGCGCCGTCGTCGACTGGTCGGAGCAGCAGCTGGCGGTGCTGCTCGAGCGCTTGCTCACATCGGGTCTGGTGTTTGCCCAGGGGGAGCCGCCGGATGCGACGTACATGTTCAAGCATGCCTTGGTGCGCGACGTGGCCTACGGCACCCTGCTGCGCAGCGAGCGCAGGCAGTGTCATCTGCGCATCGCGAGGGCGCTGGAGTCGCAGTTCCCCGAATTCGTCACCCGTCACCCCGAGGTGGTCGCGCAGCACTACAGCGCTGGGCAGGCTGTCGACAAGGCGGTGGAGTACTGGTTGATCGCCGGTAAACGTGCTGCCGCGCGCTCGCTCACCGTGGAAGCCGTGACTCACCTGACCACGGCCCTGCGGCTGTTGCGGCGCTTGCCGCGCACGGCCAGCAATCTGCAGCGCGAGCTCGAGCTGCGGGTCGTTCGCGGTCCCGCGTTGCTCACCACTCGCGGCGCGGCGACGCGCAGTGTCCGCCACAACTACGATCGTGCCCTCGAGCTTTGTGGGCAGCTCGAGGAGTCGGAGCTGCATTTCGCGGCGTACTGGGGCTCGCTGCGTATCGACGAGAGCTATTCGAGCAAGCTCAAGCGCGTCGAGGGACTGCAGAGTCTGGCCGAGCGGTTGGGCGATCCGGGCTATGTCTTGCAGGCCCACCATCGGCAATGGGCCACGGTGTTTCATATCGGTCGCCACGCCGAATGCCTCGAGCACGTGCGCGTGGGTTTGCACCTGTACGACGAGGGAGATTACCGTGACCATGGGCTGCGCTACGCCGGTCACGATCCCAAGGTCTGCGGTCATGGGGAGGCGGCGCTTTCGCTGTGGTTGATCGGCCGGCCGGAGGAGGCCCTGGGCCACCTCGAGCAGGCGCTGGCCTGGGCAGAGGAGCTCGGTCACTCGGGCAGCATCGTGCACGCAATGGATATCGCGGCGATGCTGCATCGCTACCGACGCGACGTCGGCGCACTCGAGCGGCAGGCGGAAGCTATGCAGCGTTTTGCCCAGGAACACCGGATGCACGACCACGTCTCGAAGTCTCGCATCTTTCTGGCCTGGACCGGCGGGCAGCAGGGTCGCGTCGACGAGGCGGTCGCAGCGCTCAGCAGAGAGCTCGAATCCCAGCGCAGGACCAACACGCCGGAGGACTTCCCCGTGTTCTTCGAGAGTCTCTCCGAGATGCTGGGTTTGGCCGGTGCACCCGAGCAGGCGCTCGAGGTCACTGGCGAAGCGTTGGAGATCGCCGGCCGGAACGACATCCTGTACTGGTCGGCGGAGCTGCACCGGCGAAGGGGTGAGGTGCTGCGCCTCATCGATGGCCGCGGTGACGAGTCACGGTCGTGTTTCGAGCGCGCGCTGGGCATCGCGCGCCGGCAGGGTGCGCGCAGCCTCGAGCTGCGTGCCGCGGTCAGCCTCGGCCGCCACCTGCTTGACGGCGGCCAATCGGACGAAGCGCGAGCGACGCTGGCGGCGGCGCTCGACGGGTTCGATGCCGCGCAGGATACCGACGACCTGCGCGAGGCGCGGGTGCTCATGGAGCGACTGCCATGAGCGCCGGACGTGGCGCGTCGACGGCGGCGGTGCATGCGTCTCGGTGAACGCCGCCGGTTTGCGTGCGCTGCTGCGCGAGCACGGCGATCCGGGAACCAAGCAGTATCACACCGGCACGCATCGCCTCTGCGCACCGGATGTCACGCTGGCCCGCGTGCTTCCGCTCATGCCGGAAATGGGAATCACACGACTCGCCAACATCACCGGACTCGACTCGCTCGGGATTCCGGTGGTCATGGCGTGTCGACCCAACTCGCGATCGGTTGCGGTGTCTCAGGGTAAGGGGCTTACACTGGAGGCGGCGAAAGCCTCGGCGCTGATGGAGGCGGTGGAGTCCTACCACGCCGAGACGTGCGAGCTTCCCAAGACACCCGCTTGCTATGGGGAGCTTGCACGGGGCGGCGCGGTCGTCGATGTTCATCGTCTGCCGTGGTGTGTCGACAGCGATTTTCACGACGAGCTGCCGCGAATGTGGGTGCAAGGGCGGGATCTCGTCAGCGGCGAGCTGCTGCACGTGCCGTTCGAGCTGGTCCACACGGACTATACGCTGCCGGGGCCGGAGCCGCATCGATGCTTCTCGGCGACCACCAACGGTCTGGCATCGGGCAACCACGCGCTCGAGGCCATCGCTCACGCGCTGTGCGAGACCATCGAGCGTGACGCCACGACGCTGTGGCAGCTGCGTCTCGACGAGGCGCGGCGCGCCACGGTGATCGATCCGCAGAGCGTCGATGACCCGTTGTGCCGGACGCTGCTCGAGCGCCTGGCCGCCCGCGGTATCGATACGGTGATCTGGGATGCCACCTCGGACGTGGGCGTGGCCGCGTTCTATTGCGTGATCGTCGATCGCACCGCCGACGGCTCCGTGCCCGAGTTCGGCGCGGGCTGTCATCCCACCCGCGGGGTGGCGCTCGCGCGTGCACTGAGCGAAGCGGCCCAGGCCCGCACGACCTACATCGCCGGCTCGCGCGACGATTTCGATCCCGACTGGTATGCCGAGGATGCCAAGCTGCGTCGTCGCGAGACGGGACGCCTGCTCGTGGAACGCCATCGGCCAGCGCGTCGCTTCGAGGAGGTTCCCGATTTCCGGGCCGACACGGTGCAGGAGGACATCCGCTGGCTGCTCTGCAGACTCGCGGCGGTCGGTATCGAGCAGGTCGTCGCCGTGGATCTCGGCAAGCCGCGCTGGGGAATTCCCGTGTTCCGCGTCATCGTGCCCGATCTCGAGGGACCCTACCGAGGCGCGCGCAGCGATTACGTTCCGGGCAGCAGGGCGCTGCGCCTTCTCGATCCCGCGTCGCACGCCGGGGACTGCCGGTGACACTCCACGCGCGGGCTGTGCTCGGCGTCTGCCGTTCGGAAGCGGCGACCGCCCGGGAAGCGCCTGGGACGTTGGTGTGGTGACGTCATGACCCTGTGCGTATTCAGCGGTCCGACGGTCTCGGCCGCCGAGGTGCGCGAGGTTCTGCCGGCGCTCTGCATGCCGCCGGTCCGCCAGGGTGACATCTATCGGACAACCGAGCGCCTTGCGCCAACTGCCCTGGGTATCATCGACGGCTACTTTCACGAGGTTCCATCGGTCTGGCACAAGGAGATCCTGTGGGCCATGCAGCGGGGTGTCCGGGTGTTCGGCGCGGCGAGCATGGGCGCGCTGCGTGCGGCTGAGCTGGCAGATTTCGGCATGCGCGGCGTCGGCCGCATCTTCGAGGCATACCGAACGGGTCGCTTCTCGCCATACGGCGGGGAGTGTTTCGAGGACGACGACGAGGTGGCTGTCCTGCACGGTCCGCCCGCGAGCGGTTACGCGGCGCTCTCCGAGGCAATGGTGAACATCCGCGCGACGCTGGCGGCGGCGGCCGCGGCGGGGGTGGTCAGGGAGCAGACCCGTGACGCGCTCGTCGCGCGGGCGAAGGGGCAGTACTATCCCGAGCGGAGCTGGGAGCGTCTCCTTGCGCCGGGCGCGGGCGCCGCGGTGCCCGACGAAGAGCTCGAAGCGCTCGCGGCCTGGCTGCCGCACGGGCGTGTCGATCAGAAGCGTGCGGACGCGCTCGCCATGCTCGCGGCTATGCACGAGCCTGCCGTCGCGGCGCCGCCGGTGACGTTTCAGTTCGCGTGCACGACAATGTGGGCACGGCTGACCGACGATACGTGACAGGAAAGGACTGAGAACCGCACCATGCCCCAGGCGGATGACAAACGCTTTCGCCGCGACGGTACGCGGTTTCGCGTCTATCCGCAGTCGCCGGTGCTGGCGTCGGTGCGCCGTTCGGAGACCGTGTGGCTCTCGCCGTCGGCCGGCAGCGTCGGCCCGGGACCCAGCGACCCGCGCATGCGGGTCGTCGATCCCGCTCTGCCCAAGCCGCCCTACGAGTTTCCTGAGCTGCCGCCCTATCGCGGGCTCGTGCATCCACCGGTCGAGCCGGGCCCCGGGGGGCACTTCGATCATCTCGCGGAAGGCACGCGCGAGTTCCGCGCCGCGCACATGTATGCCGTGCTGCGCCGGGTGCTCGACATCTGGGAGGGCTACCACGGTGGGCCCATACCGTGGCATTTCCGCGAATACAGCGAGTATCTCGAGCTCGTGCCCTGGCTCGAATGGGACAACGCGCACTCGGGTTTTGGATTCATCGAAACAGGCATCGAGATCTCCGAGAGCGGGGTGTTTCAGCACTACGCCGAGAACTTCGACGTGCTCGCCCATGAGCTCGGTCACAGCATTCTGTATTCGGTCGTCGGGACACCGACGCGTGAGCAGCTGACGGCCGAATACCTGGCGTTCCACGAGTCCATGAGCGATGTCATGGCGTTGCTCGCGGTGCTGCACTTCGACAGCGTCGTCGATCGACTGCTCGATGGTTGCCGCGGCAACCTCTATACGCTGAACGAGCTGAATCGAATCGCCGAGCAGTCCGAATCCGAGGAGATCCGCATCGCCAGCAACGACCTTCGGCTCTCGGACGTGGCCGACGCGTGGTCAGCGCTGCCGCAGTCCTGCGACGAGCACCGGCTGGGTCAGCCGCTGACGGGCGCGGTGTTCGACATTCTGGTCGACGTGTTTCTCGACGGCGTGGAGCGCTGGGGTCTCGTGCCGACGTGGTTGACCGAGGCCTCCCGTCAGGCGCCCGACGCGAGCGTCGATTTCGCGCTCGTGCAGCGCGAGTTCGATAGCGCTTACGAGCGCAGCCCGCAGGCCTTCAAACAGGCATTGGTCGATGCACGCGATTACCTTGGGCGCTGCCTGGCCGTAGCCTGGCAGCAGCTCGATCCCGTTATCCTCGGCTTCGGCGAGCTCTACACGGCCATGCTCGTGGCCGACGAGGCGTTGACCGGCGGCCAAAATCGGGATGCGTTGCAGGAGTGCTTCGAGTGGCGGGAGATTGCCGTGCGGCCGATACACGGCGGCGAGCGGCCGGCGCCCGGCGAGGCGCCCATCGTCGAGCATGTAGAGCTTGCCCGACGCATACCCTACCTAGAGCGGGTCTTGCGGCCCGGGCGCCAGCGCCGGCGGCTGTAGGCCGCGGGCACTTCACTCCAAGTCGATGCGAGCACGAAGAGAGCGGAGGTGCGCTTTTGCCCGATCAGGTGTCGGGGCCGTTTGTTGTGGCGTTGACTTCACTCTGTATCTCGGCCCAGCGTCGATGCTGCCCGAGTATTGGAAATTGTCTGCAGAATTACGACCGCGCTGAGTGCGGCAGAGGCTGCGGGGAATCGCCTACAGCAATCGATGGCCGAGTATCACCGCCTACCGAGCAAGTGTCTTGGCCGCATCGTGCGACCACTTGACCGCGAGAGAGCACCGCTTGTCGGAATATTGATTTCCTGACCGCGTACTGCTGTTGGACAGTAGTCGGGGCGGCGGTGCAGAATGAAGTTCAGTGCCACAGGATTTCCAGGTAGGCAATGACGATGACCGATAATTTTCCAAGCGGAACGTCCATCCAGCTGTACGGGGTCCGATTCAGGGGGCTCCGCCTGCCCGGTTTCGCGAAGACGGGTCGACGCGGTAAGCGCGACCGTGGCAAGAAGAACGGTAAGGGCAAACAGCAAGTGCAGCAGAGCGAGCTTGAGAGTCTGCTTGCGCGTGAGGATGCCCGACTGGCACGCATCTACGCCTTCACCTACGAAGGGGTCTTCTATCTGCTGCCTCGGCCCACTGTGTTTGTCGTAGCCGGTAAGGGCGAGAAGTTCACGAGAGGCGACGAGGGGATTGCAGCGCGCGACTGGCGATTGTCCAGGCGAATGCGAAGGTGGGAGGTGGACTGCGGCGACGTGCATGCACGGCTGGACATCGAGGCAGGCACCATGGAAGAGATTCTGCTCGAGGCGGCGCTGCACAGTGGCAACCTTATGCCGTCGCGGGCGGAGCTGGTCTCGCGCGCCGAGCTGGCCTCGCGCGCCGAGCTGGCCTCGCGGGCGGAGCTGGTGTCGCGGGCGGAGCTCGTCAACCGTCGTCTGAAACGCTAGCTCGCCTTCGTCCAAGTCCGCTCGAATCGAGCACGGTCAGCAGGCCAGCAGCGCGTCGCGTCTTACGATTGCGGTGCTAAGGCCGCCGCCGTTCGTCGACTGTTCTCCTGGGCGGCTCGACTCACCAGCCTTTTTCACGGGAAGTCGCGTTCCATCCGTGTTCCGTACGGCGTCGCTTGCGGCGCATACCGTTGACTGCCGTGGGATCGTCGAGGACGCGGGGGAAGGCGGCCTTCGAGCGCCGAGCCAGCTGCTGGCGTCGGTTGGCTCGCGGACCGGCAACACTGCGGATGTCCAAGCACCGCGGGGTGGTATCTCAGATCATGCGCAGCACTACCGGGCCGACGATGAGCGCGACGAGCAGGATTGCCGGCACGAGCCAGCTCGAGATGACGTCGCGGTTATTGGCGCCGAAGTCTTGTGGGTCGTAGTCGCTCATGGCGGTATCTCCTCAGCCAACGGCGGTCGCCGTCGTCCGTGTCGGCTACGCGCGGGTGACTCCCTGCTCGCTATCCTGATCCGCCCTGCGGCGTGCGTATGTGGGAAATGCCACACGGGTCAAGGCCGCGCCCGGGTGCCGGCCACAGGTGCCCGCGAGCCGCACCGGCTGGTGTGACAGCGGGAACGATCGGACTGAGACACGCGAGTGCCCACGATGAGGGTGCTCTCGTGCGGGCGGCCTGCGCCCGAGTGGCGTCGTTTGAGATGCGCGCAGCGGCGGGGCGCTGCGTCTGTCTACTCCCCGAGCAGAGCCTCGAGCATGCGCCGCAGCCGCGGCAGGTCGCGCAACACGAGCGCCGTACCGCGCCGCTCGACAATGCCTAGGCGGTCCAACTCGTTGAGCTCCCGCGTCACGGCCTCGCGGTGCGTGCTGATGCGGCTCGCAAGCTGCGCATGCGTCGGCGCCGCCGCGATCAGCGCCGAGTCGTCCGTCGTAGCCGAGGCGTTCGCCAGCCGCAGCAGCTCAGCGTACAGGCGGCCTTTTACCGGCAGTGTGCTGAACTCCAGCACGCGACCGGAGAGATGCCGGATCATGGTTGCAAGCTGACGCAGGGTAAAGTCGACGACGGCGGGATGCTCGCGCAGGATGGTCTGGAAATCCCGCTCGGCGAGCGACAGTATCAGCGAGTTCTCCAGCGCTACCACATGCATGGAACGCGGTCGACCGTCGATGGCGGAGAGCTCCCCGAACATCGTCCCGGGGCCCAGCTCGCGGTAAGTGATTTCCTTGCCGGTTGCTGAGTAGACGGTGGCGCGCACCGACCCTCGGGCGACGAAATAGACGTCCGCACCGCTGTCGTTGTGGTGGACGACGTGTTGACCTTCGGCGTATCGGCGTGATCGAAAAAGGGGCCGAATGCCCGCCCGCTCGGCCGGGGTCAAGCGGGCAAGCACTTCGATGTTAGCCAGCAGGTCGTCGCCGGCGGCATCGTGATGGGTTCCGTCGGTGGCCATAGCAGGGAGACCGGTGCTCGAGTACGGCTCGGACGATCACGCGTCGTGTCCTTCAGTGTAGGCGAGTGTGCTTGCGGGTCCAACGGCGCGCGGGTTGCGAAGTGTCGAACCGTTGGTCGATGTGTTAGTGCACCGCGTTGGTCGGGCTGATGGCCGTGTGATAGATTCACCGCGTAGATCGCCTAACCGTTCCTGTCTTTGGCACGTCCGCTCTGATTCGAACGCGAAGGTTCGAGGCGTAGCGCGGGTCGCCGATTCCCCTTATCCACCGTTGCAGGGGCGCTGGATCTGAGCCTCGCCGATGCTCACGATCGCGTGGGCGCCCCGCTGGCGCAGCAGGCGCCGTCGGTCTCAATGCCAGGAGGTTATTGATGCAATCGATCCGCTCGTTGGTTACGGGTGCCGGCCTGCTCGTTGCGGGCGCCGTCACAGGCCCAGTGCTGTCTCAGGAGACGACCACCGTACAGAACGGCAAAACCGTTGGCATCGAGTACACGCTCAAGCTCGAGGACGGCGAGGTCGTGGACTCCAACGTCGGCAAGGAAGCGCTCGTGTTTACCCATGGTGAGGGGCGTCTGCTGCCCGCGCTCGAGCAGGCCCTGACCGGGCTCGAAGTCGACGCGAGCACGGCCGTTACATTGGCGCCAGAGGACGCCTACGGGACCGTCGACGCTGAGCTCTATCGGGATGTCGAGGTGGATCTCATTCCCGAAGGTTCCCGAGAGGTCGGCACGATGCTCATTGCGAGCGACGCGTCGGGCAATCAACGACCGGTGCGCGTGCATGAAGTACGCGACGAGGTCATCGTGCTCGACTACAACCACCCGCTGGCCGGCCGGGTGCTTTTGTTCGACGTGCGAGTCGTTTCTATCGAGTGACCACCAGGGGGGGTATGCGCCTGCGAGGACGCTTCGCCTTCTCTCGTTGAGCTGCCGTATGTCGCGCCCGTCCAATCGCCCCCCCGGCCGCCGCGAATTTCTCAGGCGGCTCGCCGACACCTCGGCAACTGTCGGGCTAGTTGGTTTCGGCGTCATCGACGACGTGCTTGCGGTGCTCGAACCGCCAGCGACCGCTGCGCATTTCGAACGCGTCGTCCCGTTCGCCGGCGAAGGCAGCCCACCGCTCGGTCGTGCCTTCGGGGCGGGGCTCGCCGGGCGACAGGTGTTGGATCTGTCCCGACTCGAGGCCCACTCGCTGGTCACGACCAACGAATCGTTCTTCATTCGCACGCGGTATCCGCGCACCCTCGACCCCAAGGCACCGTGGCCGGTCGTGCTGCACGGTGCTTCGACGCCGGAGCAATCGGTCAGCGCCGACCGCTTGGCGGCGGACGCACAGCCGATGGGTGTCCATCTGATCGAGTGCGCCGGCAACGGCTCTCGGCGGCGTTTCGGCCTGATCAGCGCCGCGCGCTGGCAAGGTGTCCCGCTGGCTTCGCTGCTCGCGCGCATGGGTGCCACACCCCGGGGCGCGTTGGTGAAGATCACAGGGTTCGATGAACACCTTGACCACGATCCTGGCTCGTTGGCGGGTGCGAGCTGGATCTTTCATCCGCGGCAGCTGCTGGAGCAGGGGGCGTTCCTCGCCACGGGCATGAACGAGGGACCGCTGCCGCTCGATCACGGCTATCCCGTGCGTCTCATCGTGCCGGGCTGGTACGGCTGCGTCTGCGTCAAGTGGGTGCAGCGGATCGAGTTGGTCGAGGGCGCTGCGCCACCCACGGTGCAGATGCGGGAGTACGCCGGGCGTACGCACCAGCAAGGGGTGCCGGCTCGGGCCCGCGACTTCCGGCCGGCGGCACTCGATGTGGCGGCGCTGCCTGTGCGTGTCGAGCTGTGGTATGTCGGAAACAAGCCGTTGTATCGGATCGTCGGCATCGTTTGGGGCGGACAGCGCGCGCCGCGCTCTCTCGAGATACGCTGCCATCACAGCGAGCCCTACAGGCCGGTCGAGCGGTACACGCCGCATCGTCCCAGCGGTTGGGCACTTTGGAACACGCTCTGGCGGCCGGAACGACCCGGTCATCACCGTATCCGGCTGCGTGTCCCGGACCCGGGGCTACCCGCGCGGCGACTCGACGCCGGCTATTACGACCGTGCGGTGATCGTGACGACTGTCTAGCGGACTGTCGCGAAGCGAGCTCGCGGGATGCGTGCGCCTGACGCCTCACTCGGCGCGAAACGAGCGCGCAGCACGCACGGCGCTGTCCCAGCCGCGCAGCATGCGCTCGCGGTCGGCCGCCGGCAGGCGCGGCTCGCACACCGCGTCACGCTCCCAGCGCCGGCTCAGATCGTCTATCGAGTCGAAAAGGCCGATCTGCAGGCCGGCGAGGTAGGCGGCCCCGAGCGCCGTGGTCTCGATGACGCGAGGCCGCTCGACGGCAACGCCGGTCATGTCGGCCAGGCACTGCAGCAGCCAGTTGTTGGCGACCATGCCGCCGTCGACCCTCAGTGCCGACGGTCGGCCGGCGCCGTCGCTCTGCATTGCGACGAGCAGATCGTGGGTCTGGAAGCACACCGATTCGAGCGCCGCGCGCGCCAGGTCGGCGGGACCGGTGTCGCGCGTCAGCCCGAACACGGCGCCGCGTGCATGCGGGTCCCAGTGCGGCGCTCCCAGGCCGGTGAATGCAGGCACCAGGAATACGCCTCGCGCCGACTCGAGTGTCCGCGCGAGATCTTCGGTCTGCGGCGCCGACTCGATCACACCTATGCCGTCGCGCAGCCACTGCACGGCGGCACCCGCTACGAAGATCGAGCCCTCGATGGCGTAGGTCACCTCGCCCTCGAGCCGATAGCCGACGGTGGTCAGCAGCCGGTTCTGGGACGGCACGGCGCGGGTACCGGTATTGAGCACGGCGAAGCAGCCGGTGCCGTAGGTGCTCTTGATCATGCCGGGCTCGAAACAGGCCTGGCCGACCAGCGCCGCCTGCTGGTCCCCGGCGATGCCTGCAACGGGTATCGCGGCACCGAACCACTCGGTATCCGTCTGCCCGAAGTCGCCCGCGGAGTCTCTGACCTCGGGAAGCATTGACAGCGGGACCCCGAGCAGCGCAGCGAGCTCCTCGTCCCAGCGCTGCGTGTGTATGTCGAACAGCAGCGTGCGTGACGCGTTCGTGGCATCGGTGACGTGCAACCTGCCGCCGGTGAGCCGCCAGAGCAGATAGCTGTCGACCGTTCCGAACGCGAGTTCTCCACGTTCGGCGCGTTCCCGCGCCCCGTCGACGTGGTCGAGGATCCACGCCACTTTCGTGCCGGAAAAATAGGGGTCGATCAACAGCCCGGTCTTGCGCGTCACCGCGGGTTCGCTGCCCGCGCTCTTCAGCTCGGCACAGCGCTCCGCGGTGCGCCTGTCCTGCCACACGATGGCTCGATACACAGGGCGTCCGCTGGCGCGGTCCCACACGATGGTCGTCTCGCGTTGGTTGGTGATACCGATCGCCGCCGGCCGCATGCCGGTATCGCGCAGCACGCGCTGGCAGACAGCGAGAGTGCTGCTCCAGATTTCCTCGGGATCGTGCTCCACCCACCCGTCAGCCGGGTAATGCTGCGTGTACTCCTGCTGCGCGACGCCAATAGGGCGGGCGTCGCGGTCGAAGACGATGGCGCGGGAGCTGGTGGTTCCCTGGTCGATGGCCAAGAGACACGGAGAGTCTGACATGGTGGTTAACCTCGGGCGCGGACGGTTCCGACAGGCCGTCGAACGTCGGTTGTGTAGGCAGTCTTCGGCAATGCGTGGCAGCTGCTCGCTCGGCTGACGGCTTTACCGGCCGCCGCGCCCCCTGTGTTCGGCTCCCGCGCCTCCTCGTGGCGCCTCGATGCGCCGAGGCAGTGCGGCGCAAGACTGCTCGCGTCTTCGAGGGCGTCCGGGACCGTCACGCGTTCGCCCGATGTCCTACGCGGAGCTCTCGGGTGCCCGGCGGCGCGCTCTCGTTGCCGAAGTACTCGTCGAAGCGTGCCTGCGCGGCGTCGCCGAACAAAACCCTGCACAGGGCGTGTACGCCCGGGGACGCCATCAGCTGTGCTCGGTCGAGGACCAGCGCGAGCTTCGATCGCCGCCTGAGCAGGTCCTCGAGCTTGATGATCATCTCATTCTCAGCCAGATAGGCAAGCTCACACCGCCGCAGCCCGGTGCCGTCGATGACCGGTTCGACGAGCGTTTCGTCGGCTTCGATGGCGTCGAGCATCTGCTCGGCGTGCGTCCCATAGCGCCGCCAGAGCCTGTCGGTCAGGCTTTCGTCGGTATCCTTTGCTTTCAGTGCGTCGAGCCCCAGTGAGCGGGCGCGGCGCTGATAGGCCTGCCTGACGCTCGGGTCCGCCTCGCCGTACCAGCGACGGTCGGAATAGCTCAGCGGCACACCGAGCTCGGCTACGTGCTTGCAGAGTTCCTCACCGATGTTCACACAGTCCGTCAGCTTGCCGCCGAATATGCTGACGTGCGCCATCGCCGCGTCTACTTCGACCACGTGCTTGCGGGAGAGCTGCAGAAAGTCGGTCTTCGCGTCGGCGCCGCGCCGAACGGCCAGGGGTCGGACGCCACAGCGTTCGGCGATAACATCTTTGCGGGTCAGTGGAGCCGGAAGGTTGAGTCGGGCGTTGATGTTCGAGAGCACGAACTCCCGGTCTTCGTCGGTCACCGATGTTTGCGGCTGCGTTACCCGCGTGTCCGTGGTGCCAATACAGGTGCGGTCGGCCATCGGAATGGCAAAGAACAACCGCCCATCGTCGGCGAAGAATGCGAGCACCCGCTTCTCGGCACTTACTCGCGGAACGACCAGGTGTATACCTTTGGACAATACGTGGCGATGCTCCGTCCGTATGCCGGCGAGTGAATTGTGGTGGTCGACGTACGCACCTGTGGCGTTGACCAGAACACGGGATCGGATCTCCATCGACCCACCGTCGATCGTGTCCCGTGCG
>JABAHR010002827.1_pt4 | contig 26472 bp, 22 predicted proteins | sample 7062101 | NCBI WGS metagenome assembly JABAHR01 (sample SAMN14534553, study PRJNA622989) | marine sediment metagenome | biome: marine biome [ENVO:00000428]; feature: marine pelagic biome [ENVO:01000023]; material: deep marine sediment [ENVO:00002113] | place: India: Gulf of Kutch | collected...
GAGCACGCGGTGGCGATCGCGCATGGCTATGCCAAGGCGACCGGGCGGGCGATGGCGGTGGCGCTGCATTCCAATGTCGGGCTGATGCACGGGACGATGGCGATCTTCAACGCCTTCGCCGACCGCGCGCCGATGATGATCCTGGGCGCGACCGGGCCGATGGACGCCACCCAGCGCCGACCCTGGATCGACTGGCTGCACACGGCGCAGGACCAGGGCGCGTTGGTGCGGAGCTTCCTGAAATGGGACGATCAGCCGGCGTCGGCCGCGGCGACGCTGGACTCGATGCTGCGCGGCTGGAAGATGGCGATGAGCGGGCCGAAGGGGCCGGTCTACATCAACCTCGACGCCGCGGACCAGGAGGCACCGCTGGAGGCCGGGATCACCCTGCCCGACCCCGCGCGCTACGCCCCGCCCGCGCCCTCGGCACCCGACCCCGGGGCGCTGGCGCGCGCCGCCGGGATCCTCAAGACCGCGAAGAACCCGGTGATCCTCTACGGTCGCTGCGAACGGACCGACGACGCGATGGCGGCCCGCGTGGCGCTGGCCGAACGGCTTGGCGGGGCGATGCTCTCCGACCTCAAGGCCGGAGCGATGGTGCCGACCGACCACCCCAACCATGCGGGCGTGCCGTTCAACAAGCTCTCGCCGGCCGCGCGCGCGGTGCTGGCAAAGGCCGATGTGATCCTCAGCCTCGGCTGGATCGACCTCGGCGGGTTGCTGCAGCAGGCCGCCGCTGACGGGCCCGTAACGGCCAAAGTCATTCATGCGGGGCTCGACAGCCACCTGCACAGCGGCGGCGGGCAGGAGCATTTCTCGCTGCCCGCGCTGGACGAGGAGCTGCTCTGCGACCCCGACAGCGCCTGCGCGGCGCTGCTGAGCGCTCTGCCGGATGGCCCGGCCAAGACCCCGGACCTTCCGCCGCCCGCGGCGCCGAAGCCCGGAGCACCGGGCGTGCTGACCTTGCGCGACGTGGCCGCGGCGCTCAGGGCCGAGACGGGCGACACGCCCGTCACCTTCGCCGCCATGGCGCGCGGGTGGCCGGTCGATCTGTGGCCGCACCGCCACCCGCTCGACTATCTCGGCAAGGATGGCGGCGGCGGCATCGGCAGCGGGCCGGGTCTGACCATCGGCGCGGCGCTGGCGCTGCGCGGCTCGGGGCGCTTCGTGGTGGGCTCGCTTGGCGACGGCGACACGCTGATGAGCATCAACGCGCTCTGGACCGCCGCCAAGTACCGCATCCCGGCGCTGTTCCTGATCGCCAACAACCGCAGCTATTTCAACGACGAGTTGCACCAGGAGAACGTCGCCATCCGCCGCGACCGCAATCCGGCCAATGCCTGGGTCGGCCAGCGGCTGGACAATCCCGCGCCCGACCTCGCGGCGCTTGCGCAGGCGCAGGGCGTCGAAGGCATCGGCCCGGTCACGGATGCCGAGGGGCTGGCGCAGGCGATGTCCCGCGCCGTCACCCTGCTGCGCGAGGGGCGCCCGGTGCTGGTCGACGTGCATATCGACCCGCGCCACGGCCGCGAAGGCGCGGTCAAGAGACAAACGAAGGGCGCCGCCTGAGGCGACGCCCTCCCTCTCCCGGCCTTCAACTTTTCGCGTGCGGCCCCAACAACACGGGGCCGCCTTGGCGCGATCGCGTCAGAAGTCCCGATACCCCGCGAAATAGCGGAACAGCAGGCCGCGATAGAGCTCCACGTCGAAGCCGTATTCGAAAACGAGAAAGATAAGTCCGGTCGTCACGATGGCAATGGTCGCGGCCAGCCGGCGGGTCTCGTCGCCCTTTATCATGAGCGCGAAGGAGAACACCAGCAGGCCGATGTAATGCCCCAGCGCCACGATCAGCAACAGCAGGCCCAGCATCCAGCCGCTCATCGCGATGACCGCGTTCAGGTGCCCGACCTTGCCGCGCAAGGCGTTGCCCAGCCGTTCGCCGAAGTTCACCCGGTCGCGCACCGAATAGAGCCGCTTGGCATGGATCACGATCAGCACGAACAGCGGCGCCATGATGACGAAGGGCGTCCGCGAGGACACCAGCTGATAGGTCAGCGCCTCGAAGAAGGCGATGACGACGACCAGCCCGACCACGGCGAGGAAGCAGATCTCCAGCGTCAGCAGGTTGGCGACATGCGCCTCCTGCCGCGCCTCCTCGCGCGAGCCCTCGGGCGCCTCGTGATGTTCGGGCAGGACATGCGGTTCGTCGGCCATGTCAGCTCCTCCTCCGGTCGCGATAGATCGACCAGATGTTGTAGGCCAGGAAGGCGGCGGTGATCAGGATCAGCCCCATCGGGATCGGCTGCAGAACGAAGAGCGGCCCGTCCAGCAGCAGCGCCAGGTAGAGGTTCTTCTCGACCGCGAAGCCCAGCACGAAGCCGATCAGCAGCGCCGCGCGCGAATAGTTCAGGATCTTCATCACGTAGCCCAGCCCGCCGAAGAACAGCGCCACGCCGATATCGAAGATCGAGCGCTCGCCCGCATAGGCGCCGGTGACGATGATCGCCATCAGCACCGGGACCATGACGCTGGCCCGGATCGAGGTCGCGCGGCTGAGCGGGTTGACCAGGAACATTCCGACGACGGTGCCAATCAGGTTCCCGATGATGATCGTGAAGATCATGATGAAGATGATGTCGACATTGTCGTTGAGCATCCGCGGCCCGGTTTCCAGCCCGAGGATGAACAGCCCCGACAGCAGGATCGCCATCGAGGACGAGCCGGGAATGCCGAAGGCGATGGTCGAGGCCAGCGCGCCGCCCTCGACCGCGTCGTTCGCGGCCTCGGCGCCGATCACGCCCTCGACATTGCCCTTGCCGAAGCTCTCTTTGTCCTTCGCGCTCTGCTTGGCGTGGCCATAGGCGACGAAGGCGGCCGGGGCCGAGCCCAGCCCGGGGATCAGCCCCATCACCGTGCCGATCGCCGAGCAGCGCAGCACCAGCCACCATTTGCGGAAGGCGGTGAAGATGCCGCTGAAGATCTGGCGCTGGGTCTCGCGGCTCGACAGGGCGGTGGGCATGTCGCGGGCCAGCGAGCCGCCGCGCGTCCACAGGTCGATCATCTCGGCCACGGCGAAGAGGCCCAGGATGACGGGCACCAGGCTCAGCCCATCGGCAAGCCGGTCCGAGCCCATGGTGAAGCGTTCGGTGTTGGTGACGTTGTCCACGCCGATCATCGCCAGCAGCAGGCCCAGCAGCGCGGCGATCAGGCTGCGGGTCATGTCCTCCTTGCCCAGAACGGCAACGAAGGTCAGCGCCAGGAAGGCCAGCACGAACACCTCGGGCGGGCCGAAGAACAGCACCACCTCGCGCAGGACCGGGATCAGAAGCGCCAGCGCGATCGCGCCGAAGGTCGCGCCCAGGAAGCACGAGGCCATCGCGGCGCCCACCGCGATACCGGCCTCGCCCTTGTCGCGCATGGGCGGGCCGTCCAGCAGCGTCGCCGCGTTCTGCCCCGTCCCCGGTGTCGAGAACAGGATCGCGGTCAGGCCGCCCCCCTGCGCCACGGTGGCGTGTGCACCGAGGATGAAGGCGATGCCGGTGGCGGGTTCCATCGAGTAGAGGAAGGTCACGGCCATCGCCATCGCGAAATGGCCGGACAACCCCGGAATCACCCCGATGATCAGTCCGAACAGGGCGCCGATCGTCAGATAGGGCAGAACGGCAAAGCTGATCGACTGGAAAAAGCCGCTCATCATGCCTTCGATGATGGTCATGGGGAAACCTGTGCTGGCGGATGTGGGTGTGTGGGACCGCGCCCGGGTGGAAAGGGCGCGGTCCCGATGTCAGGGGACGAGCCTCAGAGCTCGCCGCGGATCGCCGCGATGAACAGCTTGCGGGTGGCGTCGTCCAGCTCGGTCGCGGCCTTGGCCACCTGGCCGGTGCGCTGGCCATCGGCGAACAGCAGATCGCGGCCGGCGCTTTCGGCCTTGCCGACGAACTCGGGATCCTTCATCGCCTTCTCGAAGGCCTCGCGCAGGAAGGCCAGGCGATCCTCGGGCACGCCCGGAGGCGCGGCGACCGGACGGCCCACGGCCGACAGGCCTTCCCAGGCCTCGAGGATCTTGATCTTGGCGTCGGCGTCGTCATAGCTCGCGGCCACGTCATAGACGCTGGGCACGCCTTCCAGCACGCCGGTGCCTTCCTTCTCGCTGTGCAGGATCACCTTGTGATCGCCCGACTCGATGCCGTTCATGGCCGAGCCCAGCGAGCCCCACATCGCGTCGACGTCGCCGCGCAGCATGGCGCTGCGGATGTCGCTGGACGAGTTGAAGCCGTGCACAACCTTCTGGTCGACGCCGAACACGTCGCCCACGATCACCGCGTCGACATAGGTCGAGCCGCCCAGGCCGGTGGCGCCGACCACGGCGGTCTCGCCGTCGCTCTGCAGATCCTCGAAGCTGTCGATGCCGCTGTTGGCGGCGGCGACCATCACCCGGGTGTCGGCGACGATGCGGCCGATGAAGTTGTACTCGCCCACGGTGTAGTCGGCGCCCGCGATGTCGGCCAGCTGGTTGGTGATCATCGCCGAGCCGTTGATGATGCCGATGTTCAGGCCGTCGGCGGGCGAGTTGAAGATCTCGACCGCGCCCTTCATGCCGCCCGAGCCGGGCATGTTCACGATATCGACGCGGGCGCCGGTGTACTTCTCCATGTACGGAGCGATCAGGCGGCTGTACTCGTCATAGCCGCCGCCCGGCTTGTAGGGGATGATCCACTTGATCTGCTTGCCCTCGTAGAACGATGCCGCGTCCTGCGCGTGCACGCTGACGGCGCCGAACGTCGCCGAGCCGGCGACGGCCGCCGCTGCAAGGCCTTTCAGAAATTCGCGTCTCATGGTCTAACCTCCCTTGGTTTCCGGTTTTCCGGTCTAGTCACGGATGTCCTGCAGGAACCACTCCGTGGGTATCGCCCGCCCCGATCCCTCGGCACGGGCCTTTTCGTAGACGATCGGGGCCAATGCCGAGAACTGCAGGCCCTGATTGCCGACATTGCGATAAAAGGTGATCTGCTCGGGGCTGGTCCGCCCCTTGGCCTGCCCCGAGACCAGAGCGGCGAAGTCCGGCTTGTCGCCGCCCTTGCCGCGGTCCTTGAACTGCGGGTCGTCGCCGCCGAAGCCCGGCCGCGGGTTGGGCGGCGGGATCCGCGCCATCTCCTCGGCGGTGCCGCCGATGAACGCCGCGGGCGAATGGCCGCGCTCGGCCTGGAACCGCTCGGTCTGCTTCATCTGCAGCCCGGCGGTGCCCTGGCGGATCACCACGTCGAAGATCTCCGTCGCCTCCTCGGGCATCTCGCGGCGGCCCAGGTTGGTGACATGCATGCCGGGCTCGATCCAGTCGGCGTCGTAGACCGGCTCCATCGAGTCGGTGCAGCTGGCCAGGATATCGACGCCGCGCACCGCCTCGTGCGGGTCGTCGACCGGCGTGACCTCGATGCCGAGCTTTTCGGCCATCTCCTCGGCATAGGCCTCGCGGTGCGCCCTGGTCGGCGAATAGACCTTGGCGCGCTTGATCGGCCGGACATGGGTAAAGGCCTCGAGGAAGGTCCGCGCCATGCCGCCCGAGCCGATCATGCCGACGCTCTCGCTGTCCTCGCGGGCCAAGTGCTTGACCCCCAGCGCGGCGCCCGCGCCCACGCGCATGTGCTGCAGCGCGCCGTCGTTGAGGAAGGCCAGCGGCTCGCCGGTCTCGGTCGAGATCAGCATGATCAGCCCGCAATAGGTGCCGGGCTCGATGCAGTATTTCTCTTCCGTCCAGCGCCCGTCCTCGTCGCGCGGCCAGTGGATGATGTCGGATTTCATGCGGATGGCGAAGTAGCCGCCATTGGCGCCTTCCATCGTGCCCCAGCGGAAATACCCGTCGTCACGCTGGCACGGCACGTACATGTCTACGCGTGGACGATGGATCGACCTCCCCGACGGCAGGCCGGCAAATGCCCGCTCCTGCGCCTCGATGCATTCCTCCATCGTCAGGAGCCGCGACACCAGATCGTTGCCGATGACGAGCAATCTTCCTCCCTTCCTCTGGGCGTCTGTTTGCGCCTTTTGACGCTAAGCGTAATGGGCACGCCGAGTAGCGGTCAATGGGACAGGGGTCCGTATAACGGAACGAAATTCAGCGCTGTGCAAGCGTTTTTTCCGCTCGCTGGCGCCCTAATTCGCCGCGACCAACAGGACGCCGACGGTCGCCATCCCCGCCGCGAGCAGGATCATCGGCCCCGGCACGCGTTCGGTCCGGAAAATCATGATGGACAGGAACATCGACAGGAAGATCTCCATCGAGGCGATCATCACCACCGTCGTCACGGTCTCGTAGGCCAGCGCCGCGAAGAGCAGAACCTGGCCCAGCGAGACCATGATCGCCGCCAACACGATCCAGCGGTCGAGATCGCGGAAGACGCCGTGGAAATAGACCCGATAGCGCGGCGAGACGACCGCCAGCGCCGCGAAGACCGCAAAGCCCGTCACCGCGCTGACGAAGGTGCCGAAGGCGGGCGCGGGCAGCACGTCCAGCCCCGCCTTTCGGCCGATATAGGACAGCGCATAGGCCAGCGCGCCGAAGACGCCGAACAGATAGGCTGCGGGCGGCGGCGCCTCGACCCGCAGCTTGCCGCGCATCCGCACGCTCTCGCGGATCAGGATGGCGAAGGCCAGGCCGATCGCGACCATGCCAGTGACGTCGCCGCCGGTGACAGGCTCGGACAGCAGGATCGCCGCCAGGATCACCGAGAAAAACGGGTTGAGGCGCTTGACCGCGGCCGAGCGGGTCACGCCCAGCCTGCGGATCGACTCGAAGACCAGCGTCCGGCCGAACACCATCGCCATAACGCCCGCGCCGGCGAACATCAGCACGCCAAGCTGGGCGCCCTCGCCCCGCAGCGGCACCAGTCCGGTGTGCCGCGCCTCGAGCGCGAGCCAGAGCACCAGGGACATCCCCATCGTCACCAGAACCGAGAACAGCACGCCCTTGTCGCCGCCCGAGCGCCGCGTATGCGATATGAACACGTTCGCGAAGGCGAAGGATGCCGCCGAGGCGAGCGCCAGCATCTGCCCGATCAGGGCGGCGTCCTGCGGCTCGGCTCCGGTCAAGCGAGGTGCCCGGCCCGGTTCAGAGCCTCCCAGACGCGCGCGGGTGTCGCGGGCATCTCGAAGTCCTCGACGCCCGCGCGACAGAGCGCATCGCCCACGGCCGATATCAGCGCCGCCGTAGCGCCCACCGCGCCCGCCTCGCCGACGCCCTTGACGCCCAGCGGGTTCAGCTCGGTCGGCACTTCGACATTGCCCAACTCGAAACTCGGCAGGTCGACGGCCCGCGCCATCTGGTAGTCCATCAGGCTGCCGGTCAGGATCTGACCGGATTCGTCGAACACCATCCGCTCGCCCAGCCCCAGCGACAGGCCCTGCGCGATGCCGCCTTGCAACTGGCCTTCGACCAGCACCGGGTTGAGCACGCGGCCGACATCCTCGACCGCCGCGTAGCGGATGATCTCCACGGCGCCGGTCTCGGGGTCGATCTCCACCTCGCAGATATGCGTGCCATTCGGGAAGGTCGCGGCGGGCGGGGTGAAGACGCTTTCGACCTGCCAGGCGCCGTCGGGGCGGCGGGCGGCGATCTCGGCCAGCGAGAGGCTCTCGTTGCCGCCCGTCTGCTGGAACGCGCCGTCGCGATAGCTCAGCGCGCTCTCGTCGCAATCCAGCGCCCGCGCTGCCTCGGCCCGGCCCTCGGCCAGCAACTCGTCCAGCGCGAGGCTCAGCGCCGAGCCCGCCACGGTCAGCCCCGACGAGCCGCCGCTGCCGCGCCCGTGGGTGATGGCTTGCGTGTCGCCATGGGCATAGTCGATGCGGTCCGCGTCGATCTCCAGCCGCTCGGCGACCATCCGCGTCAGCCCGGTCTCGTGCCCCTGCCCCACCGACATGACGCCCGGCGCAAGCCGCACCCGGCCCTCTGCATCGACCGTCAGCCGGGCATAATCCGGCTTGGGTGCGCGCAGCGGGCCGCCCGCGCTCTCGATGCAATTCGCGAGTCCGAAGCCGTGCAGACGGCCGCGGGACTCGGCTTCCGCGCGGCGGGCCTCGACGCCCTTTGCAAGGCCCAGCGCCGTCTCCATCACGCGAGGGAAGTCGCCGCAGTCGATCTGGGTGCCCAGCCCGGTGGTGCAGGGCATTTCGGCCGGGCCGATCAGGTTCGCCCTGCGCAGCGCCATCGGGTCTGCACCCAGCGCCCGGGCGGCCTTGTCCAGCACCCGCTCGATAGCATGCGTCGCCTCGGGGCGGCCATTGCCCCGGAAAGGGGCGAGCGGAGCGCGGGCGCTCAGCCGCCCGGCGATCCGGGCGCCGACATGCGGAATGCGGTACATGCCGGTGATGCCGTTGATGTTGTTCATCACGCCGAAGGAGCGGCGACCGGGGTAGGCGCCGACGTCGATCTCCAGCTCCGCCAGCAGCCCGGCGATGGTCAGATCCTCGTTCAGGCCCAGCGTGACCGAGCCCGTCACGCCGCGCCCCTGCGCGTCGGACAGAAACGCCTCGGAGCGGGTGGAGACCCAGGCCAGTTCGGCACCCAGCGCATGCGCCGCGAAGACCAGAGCGGCATCCTCGCGCGTCATGTACCCTTTCAGCCCGAAGGACCCGCCGACATCAGCCGCCACGACATGCACCTGCGCCTCCTGCCAGCCGAACAGCTTGGCGATCTGGCCGCGCAGGGCGAAGGGGTTCTGGGTGCTGGCCCGGTATTGCAGCCGCTCGCCGCGCCAGGACGCGATGGCACCGCGCGGCTCCAGCGGGAAGGCGGTCACGCGCGGAACGTCGATCTCGACGGTGACGCGGTGGGCGGCATCGGCGATGGCCTGCGCCGCGGCCTCTGCGTCGCCTGCGTCACGGCTGAAGGCGATGCCGGCGGGCGGATCGCCGGCGGCGACCTCGAGCGTGACCGCCTCGACCCCATCGGCCAGCGCGCCGGCGCTGTCGGCCACGACCAGCGCCACCGGCTCGCCGAGATGGCGGACCACGTCACGCGACAGGATAGGCTGGGGATACTCCCGCGGCTCGGCGCCCTGAGCCTGCGGCAGCGGCTCATGCGCAAGCGGGCCAATTCCGGCGGCATCGAGGTCTGCCGCGGTGAAGACCGCCCGCACGCCCGGCACCTCGAGCGCCGGGGCGACATCGAGCGTTTCGATCCTGCCCGACGCCACCGGCGTGCGGACGAAACCGGCATGCAGGGTCTCGGGCCCGAGATGATCCGCCAGGTACCGCCCCTGCCCGCTCAGCAGCCGAACGTCTTCGCGACGTCCTGCGTTCATCACGCCGCCCCGCGCGAGAACAGCCGGCTGCGGCGCAGCGCGGGCAGCGCGAGGGTCAGCACGATCAGGGCGATCAGGATCAGCGATTGCGGCCGCTCGGCCATGAAGCCGAGGATGTCGTTGTCGCTGATCAGCCGGGTCTGGTGGAAGGACCGTTCGCAGGTCTCACCCAGCACCAGCGCGATTACCAGCGTCAGCCGCGGGTAGTCGAAGCGGATCATCAGATAGCCGATGATCCCCATCACCATCGCCAGCACCACGTCGCCGGGCTTGCCGTCGAGCACGTAGACCCCGGTCAGCGAGACCGCGACCACCACCGGCACCAGGAAATGCACGTTCACATAGGTGATCAGCACGAGCCAGCGCGTCAGCAGCAGCCCGATCAGCGAGGCGCCAATGGCCGAGAGCGTCAGCGCGACGATCAGGCCGTAGACTTCGCGCTGGTTGTTGAGCAGGATCGACGGCCCCGGATCGATGCCGTGCAGCACAAGGATGCCCAGGAACAGCGCGGTCTCGGCGCTGCCGGGGATGCCAAAGGCGACCGTGGGCACCAGCGACCCGCCGTCCTTGGCGTTGTTCGCGGCCTCCGGCGCGATGACGCCGACGATGTTGCCCTTGCCGAAGCTCTCGGGGTCCTTCGAGGACTGGACGACCGAGGTATAGGAGATGAAGCTGGCAACGGTGCCGCCCAGACCGGGGATCGCGCCGATGATCGTGCCGATCGCCGAGCCGCGCAGCAGCACTGTCCAATGAGTGAACACGGCGCGCACACCCGCGCCGACACCCGAGATGCGTTTGCGGGCCTCGTCAATGCCCGCGGCGACCGAGCCGCCCTTCAGCCCCAGCTCGATCATCTGGCTGAGCGCGAACATCCCCGTGAGCGTGGGCACCAGCGGGATGCCGTCCCAAAGGTAATCGGTGTTCAGGGTAAAGCGCAGCTCGCCCGAGACGGTGTCCGAGCCGATGAAGGCCAGCATCAGGCCCAGCCCCCCGGCGATCAGCCCGCGCAGCAGCTTGCCGCGCGCCGAGACGGCGATCGCCGCGAGGCCCAGAATGGTCAGCAGAAAGAACTCGGCCGGCCCGAAGGCCAGCACCACGTGGCGGGCGACGGGAATGACCAGCAGCAGCGTGAACAAGCCGATCACGCCGCCCATGGCCGAGGCGGTGGCCGAGGCGCCGATCGCCAGCCCCGCCTTGCCCTGGCGGGCCAGCGGATAGCCGTCGAAAGTGGTCGCCGCATTGGGCGCCGTGCCGGGCGTGTTCAGCAGGATCGCGGTGATCGAGCCGCCAAAGCTGGTCGCCCCCATCACGCCCCCCGCGAGGTACATCGCGTCGAGCGAGTCCATCGCGAAGGTCACCGGGATAAGCAGCGCCAGCGCCGTGGTGCCACCCAGCCCCGGGATCACGCCGAAGCACAGCCCCAGCAGCACCCCCAGCAGCACATAGATCGCCGAGCCGCTGGTGAAGACCGTCAGCACCGAATCTAACAGGACATCGAAGCCCATGTTGAACCTGCCCCTTGATACAGAACGGCCGAAGCGGCGCGCGCGCCGCTTCGGCCCGTCGCGTCAGATCACTCCAGCACGTCCTTGTACTGGACGTAGAAGTCCATCAGCTCCGACATGATCGCCGAGGCCTCGTCGCCGCCCACAGGGTCCAGCGGACGGTTCGAGCTCGCCGACCACTCCTGAACCACATCCGAAGTGGCGGCGCCCATCAGCGCCTCGGACAGCTTGGCCGTGATGTCGGCCGGGATGCCCGGAGGGCCACCCACGATGCGGCGCAGGTTGAACTTGGCGAAGTCCTCGTAGCCCAGTTCGGTCGAGGTCGGGATGTCCGGCAGCGAACGCTCGTCCTCGAAGGTCATCAGGATCTCGACATCGCCCGACTCCTGGTACTTCAGCAGCGAGGCGATCGGCTTGATGGTCGCGTCGACCTCGCCGCGCATCAGCCCGATGATGGTGTCGGTCGAGCCCTTGTAGCCGGTGACGTTCAGGATCGGGCAGTCGATCAGGCTCATCGCGATCCGCGCCGTGACCGAGCTGGTCGAGGCTGGGCCGGTGTCCGAGTGCTTGAACGGCTCGCCCTGGCTGCACAGCGCCTCGAGGCTGCCGAACTCGCTGCCGGCCTGCACGGCCAGAGCGTATTTCGAAGTCGCCAGGTTGCCGATCCAGGTCACGTCGGTCAGGTCATAGCCCGACGACTTGCCCAGAAGCTGCGGCACCGTCAGACCGGGCACGTTCCAGATGCCGATGGTGTAGCCGTCCGGGTCGGCCCGGTAGACCGTCGAGGCGCCCTTCTGGCCGCCGGCGCCGGGAATGTTCTCGACCACCACCTCGACGCCCAGGATCTTCTCCATCTCGGGCGCCACCGCGCGGGCGTAGCTGTCGAAGCCGCCGCCCGGGCTGTAGGGCACGACAAAANNCGCCAAGGCCACGGCGGACAGGCCACCGACTAGATATTTGCGCATTCCGTAACTCCTCTGCTTTGGTTGGTGACCGCGGTTCGCACTTGGCCGCGGCTTCTGGTTATGCTCTGGTCCCTGCCATGACAGCGAACTGGGACACTTATCTCACCGACGCCGACCGCGCGGTGCTCGAGGTCAGCGGCTATGGCGCCGCAGGACCCTTGCCGCAGCGCCCGGCGCTGCTGGTGATCGACGTGACATATGACTTCTGCGGCCCCGAGGGCGCCGACCGGGTGGCGGCGGCACGCGCCTGCCGCACCGCCTGCGGCCCGGCCGCCTGGGCGGCGGTGGCGCAGATCGCGCCGCTGCTGGCCGCCGCGCGCGACGGTGGGGCGCCGGTGATCTTTACCCGCCGCGACCCGGCCCGGCTGGCCCAGCGGCGCCGCAAATCCGCCCGCTCGGGCGAGGACGATCCGGCGGGCAACGAGATCGTCGCCCCGATCGCGCCCGCGCCCGGCGAGCCGGTGATCGGCAAGACCAAGCCCAGCGCCTTCTGGCGCACCGACCTGGCCGAGCGCCTCGCCCAGTGGGGCTGCGACGGTGTCGTGCTGACCGGCGGCACCACTTCGGGCTGCGTCCGGGCGACCGCGGTGGACGCCTTCAACCACAACCTGTCGGTCCTGCTGGTAGCGGAGGCAGTGTTCGACCGCTTCGACGCCTCGCACGCGATGTCCCTGTTCGACCTGCAGGCGAAATACGCCGACCTGGTGGACGGCGCGGCGGCGGCGCGGCTGCTCGGCGAAGCCTACCATGAGTCGAACCCCCGCTCGTCGAACAGCACGCCGCGATAGAGCTCGTAGTCCAGAAGCAATTCGAACACGAGTGTCACGAAGGCGAGCACGATCAGCGCAGACAAGGCAGAGCTGACCCAAGGCCGGCCGCCGGACAATCGCATGTAACCCGCGATGAAAAGCGGTATCGTCGGCAGGATGCCGATGGTCAGCATGGCGACGATGCAGCCCATCATCCAGCCGATCTGAGCCGCCTCGGCGCGCAGGCTGGGGTCGTGGTTCATCTCGCGATTGGCGAAATCCGCGCCCATCGCGACCTTGAGAAAGTTCCCCACTCGCGTGTCGAAGCGCGACAGCAGATCCAGCACGGCCAGAATTGCCGTCGCCACGCCGACGATGGTGGGCATCAGCCGCGGCACGTCGCCGTATTTCTGCGCCCAGACGGCATAGCCCACCGACAGCGCCAAAAGCAGCAACGGAGGCCAGACCGACCGGACCTTGCGCGGCACCTCCTGGAGCTTTGCCATCACGCGCCCTCCGTCGGGAACAACAGGGACTTTACCACGACCGGTGCGGCTCCGGTGGCCCGGATCACCTCGCCGATATCGATGAAGTCGAATTCGCTGAGCGCGATGCCGTCGATCGAGACGATATGCCCCGGCACCTCCTCCTCGGTGCGGCACTGCATCCCCAGCAGCCCGCCGATATCACCGTCGACGACCAGGACCAGCGGGTGGCCCACGTCGAGCACCGGCCGCATCCCCTCGACCAGCCCGCGCGCCAGCGCCGAGAGCCGGGCATAGCTGGCCGAGCCCGACCAGGGCAGCGCCACCGCCACCGGGCTTTCGCCGTCCTGGAGGTCCATCCGCTCAAGCGCCTCGCCAACGGCCTCGGCGACGGCTTCGGCGTCGATCTCGTCGCCCAGTTCCAGCTGCGGTGCGATCACCGCGATGTTGCGCAGCGGCAGCGCGCCCGGCGGGTCCAGGTAGATCGTCGAGCCGCTGACCTGCACCGTGTATTGCGAGGCGCCGACCACCGTCGCGCGGATGCGCTGGCGGGCGGGCAGAAGCTCGGAGGCCCAGCCGCCGATCTCGGCGCGCAGCGCTGCCGCCAGTTCCGGGCCCAGATCGTCGCGGGCGAGTCCCTCGCCATTCTCGATGAACTCCGAGACACCGCCCGAGAACACCACCCGGCGCGCGGTGCCGGGCAGGTCGAGCGGCGGCAGGCGCAGCAACTCGTCCGCGCCCCGGCCCTCGAGCACTTCGCGGATGCGCGCGGCCATCACCGCGGCCACCTTTGCGCGGTCGGCGTCGCTCAGCACGTCGCCCGGCCCGGCCTTGATGCCCGCCGCCTCGAGATGCCGTTCGCCGAAGGTCTCCAGCCGGACGATGCGGCCCTCATTGTCGAATGCGATCAGGCGCGCGCCAACGTCGAGCGCCGTGCGCCCCTTGACCTCGCCTGCCTCGCAGAGTGCGATCTTGGTCGTCCCGCCGCCGACGTCGATATTGATCACCGGCCCGCCCCGGCCAGAAAGCGCGGCGGCGCCCGAGCCATGCGCGGCCATCAGCGTCTCGAGCCCGTCGCCGGCGCTGACGGCGACGAACTTGCCTGCCTCGGCGGCGAACAGCTCGCCGATCGCGCGCGCGTTCGACCGCCGCGCCGCCACGCCGGTAAGGATCAACGCACCGGTGTCGATATCCTCGGGCGTCAGCCCGGCCGCGCGGTACTGGTCCTCGATGAACGCGCCCAGCGCCTCGGCGTCGATGGTGTTTTCGGCCGCGTAGGGCGTCAGAAGGATGTCGGATTCGTGCCGCACCCGGCGCTCAGAGACGACATAGCGCGTATCCAGCCGCTCCAGCACGATGGTCGAGAACAGCAGGTGCGAGGTCGAGGAGCCGATATCGACGCCGACGCTGGTCAGCTCGATCTCGTCCTCCTCGATCAGGCTGCGATCGGCGCCGGAGAAGTAGACACGGCCGCCGGGATCGGCCTGATCGTCGCTCGCCGCCGCCACGGTCATTCGTCCGACGGCCTTTCATAGAGCGCCGGGTCCATCCGGCTGGTCGCCCCGGATTCGGCGATATGCGCCTCGAATTCGGCGCGGATATGCGGATCCTCCATCCAATAGGGGATCGAGGTGCCGCCCTCGGTCACGTCCATCGCCGTATAGTCGATCTGCTTCTCGCCCGGCGGCAGGCCGGTGACGAGGCTGGGATGGTTCGGCCCGAACCAGGCGGACAGGCGGAACGGCTCGTCCGAAGTGTTGAAGTGCTGGTGGTACCAGCGCGCGCCCCCCGGCGCGGCGCTGACCAGCCCGACCGGCTCGTAATCCACCCGCTTGACCTTGTCGGCATGGCCGTCCTTCCACGGGTTCACGCCGCACTCCTCGGGCCAGGTATAGGTGTAGCCCTTGCCCTTCACGCAGACCAGCACCGCGGCCGAGGTATGCGCATGCGCCTTGGAATACTTGCCGGTCTCGTGCTGGCCGATCCAGAGGTAGAACTTGTTGCCGGTCATGAACGGCTCGACCCGCCGGTAGCCGGGCGAGCGGCGGTTGTCCAGGGGCAGCTCGCAGTTCATCACGTCGGGCACCAGATTGGTCCGCCGCATGGCGAGGCCGCGGATCGGATCCGGCTCCAATTCCTCGTTGGGCTTGTAGAAATCGCTGGAGCCCGAGAAGCGGCTGGTGAACGCATAGGGACAGTTGAATATGAAATCCGTATCGCCGACCAGGTTCATCAGGTTCGGCGCCGTGGTTCCGCCCAACAGCAGCGCCGGCGAATTGGTGGCGTTGACGATGCGGTGATAGGCGTTCACCGGGATCGAGAACAGGCTGCCGGTCTGCCATTCGAAGACATGTTTCGGCCCGCCCTCTTCCAGCCAGACCTCGGTCGAGCCGCGCCCCTCGACGACAAGGTAGATCTCTTCATAGAGGTGCTTTTCGGTGTTCAGCGCCCCGGCTGCCGGCACCTCGACGACGTAGTTGCCCCATTTGCCCTCGGTGCCGTGCAGCTGGATATAGCTGCCGCGCCCACCCATGCGGGGCCAGTCGACCAGCGGCAGATCCTGCACCTTCGAGACGCCGATGCCGCGGAAGACGGGGATGCCGTCGGCCTCCATGAACCGGTCGTAATCCATCTGCGGCTGGCCGAACCTGCCGAATCCCGCGCGCTCGCCGCGAGTCGGTTCGTGCCAGTGGACAGTCCCGTCCATGTCATGGGGCATTGCCGTCGTCCTCCCAATTCCCAAGCCCGCGCAATTTGCATCCGCAGGCGGGTTCGGTCAAGTATCTGGAATAGCGTTTCACATAGAGGAACATTTGTCCCGCAAGGCCGAGGTTTGAGCTCTCCTGCTGGCTCCGAAGCGACGGGACGCCAGCTGCGCTCAGGGAAGCGGTCCACCCCGGTAGAACCAGTCGACGGCAGCGGCATCGGGGCAGATCCGACCACCCAGTTCGCGCAGGTGCCGGGAGATATCGACCGTCATGCCGTCGGATTTTGCCTGGCCGACCGCGCCCTTCCGAATCATGGCGCCGGGCTTCAGGAACTGAACCTTGCCGGTGCTTCGCAGTTCGAACTTGTCCTCGTTCCGCTTCATCCACTCGAACGAGGTGTAGGTCAGGATGTCTCTCCACTGAGCATCGCTCGGCTCGACACCCAGAAACCGGGCAATCTTTCGGATCGATGCCTCTTGTTCCCGCTTCATGTCCGCAAAGTGGAGGAACAGGACATTGCGCTCGTCCCGCAGCGGCCACCAGGCGGCGAGAAAACCGAAGAACGCCCCCTGCAAGCCACGCGGTTCGATGACCTCGGAATAGAATGCCGGGAAGTCCGGGCGACACAGCGCGGCCCGCGGCACCTGCCACAGATCAAGCCAGTCATCCGACAGCTTCTCGAGAAAAGGCCGGTAGGAGACAAGCGCCTCTTCGGGATTGCGCAGAACGACGATGTATTTCACCTCCGGCTCCGAGCCGCTCTTGAAGAAGGGAAGCTGCGGCGGCGCGGAGTGCGTCTTGAAGGCGCGCCGGCGAGACCCGGGCATCGCGCCCAGATGATCGACGACTTCCTGCGGCGACTGCCCGGGATGCGCCAGCAATTCGATCCAGGGCACTTCCTCGTATATGTCACGGAAATCCGCGGTGCCGCCGGTCAGCAACTGGTAGACGATGTTCATGGTCCATGTCGTGCCGCTCTTGGGCGGCACGGAGATGACGACGTCACCGTCGCGCCATTCGATCTTCTGCTGGATATCGGGCGCGATCCACGGAGGGCGCCGGGGACCGGCATTTGCCATCGTTTCGCTCATCGCTTCGGCCACCTCCCACGGCGGGGTCTTCGGTCCACGGCGTCCCTTCCCCTGCCCCCTGGATACGCCCCCCGGGGCCGAAAGGCTGGCCTGAAACGCAGCCCCTCGTCGATTGCGGTCAGCCAGCCCGCGGCGGGCGATCCGGACCCCGGCCGCCCCTCGCGCACATCCGCGCCTCATGGTGTCGCCACCGACGTCACCGATCAAGCGAAACATCGAATGCGGGGCGCGGGAAGAAGAGCCGGTGCTGCGGGCTCCGCGGGCGTCGATGGAAGCATTTGACGACGAGGCACACCGCCGTTCCCGCCGAGTGTCGTTCGCCCCGGCGCCGCACGAGACCGCTTTTCGACAGCATCGGATTGCGCTGAACATACAAGACGGCGAGACAAGACCCGTCAGGCGCGGGGCGGCCCGGTCAGCCCGCCGCGCTTGAAATTCTCGACCAGGATATCGGCCTCCGCCGCGCGCCCAATGAATGGCCGGCCCCAGCGCCAGCCATTGCCGCCCTCGGGGGCCTCGACCTTGATTACCTCTGCGCCCGAACGGGTAATCCGCTCTGCAACAGCCTATCCCAGCCAGGTGCAAGCCGAGACAGTGTGGCCTCGATCCATTCAGCCGTACTCCGGCGCCACGGCGCGGCCCTCCTTGGTGGAACGTGCACAGGCCAGTGCGATTGCGAGCGCTGCCCGACCGTCCTCGGCCGTGGCCGAGGGCGCGCGGCCCGACGTGACCGCGGCGTGGAACTCGTCGAGCGCGTTGTAGAACGATCGGTCGTAGCGCTCGAGAAAGAAATGCTTCAGCGGCTCGCGCGCCGCCGTGCGGCGGTCATCCCAGCGCACCAGGTTGTCGTCGCGGTGGTTGACGGTCTGCAGCATCCCCGTGTCACCGAAGGCCTCGAGGCGCTGGTCGAAGCCATAGGCGCAGGCGCGGGAGTTGTTGATGTGAACCAACGCGCCCGACGGCATCTTCAGCGTGGTCATGGTCAGGTCCAGATCACCTTCGGCGCCGATGGCCGGATCGAACATGCAGGAGCCTGCGGCAAACACCTCGACCGGCCTCTCGCCGGCGATCCAGCACAACAGGTCGATATCGTGGATCGTGGCATCGACGAAATACCCGCCCGAGGCGCGGACGTAGTCGATCGGCGGCGGCGCCGGCTCGCGGCTCCAGCTCATCAGCATGGTGACGCGGCCGATCTCGCCGGCCCGCACCGCCTCGCGCAGGGCGGCGTTGTCGGGGTCGAAGCGCCGGTTGAAGCCCAGCATGAAGGGCACGGGATATTCGCGCAGCGCCGCCATGGCCCGGTCCACGCGCTCCAGCGTCTGGTCCAGGGGCTTTTCGCAGTAGATCGGCTTGCCGGCCGCAGCCGCCCGCTCGATGTATTCGACATGCGTATCCGTCGGCGTCGCGATCACCACAGCCTCGACGCCCGGATCAGCGAGAACGGCGTCGAGGTCGTCCATCGGCCGTCCGCCATATTGCGCCGCGGCCTTTTCGGCCGAACTCAGACGCGGGTTGTAGATCACTTCGAGCCGCAGCCCGGGATGGGCATTGATCTTCGGGCCATAGACATGGGCCATGCGGCCGGTGCCCATCAGCGCGATACCGAGTGTCCGTGTCATGCTGTCACCTTCGCGTCTTCCAGGATCATCGCCGCCGCCTTCTCGCCGATCATGATCGAGGCGGCGTTGGTATTGCCGGTCACGATCCGCGGCATGATCGAGGCATCCGCTACCCGCAAGCCATCTATCCCATGCACCCGCAGGCGCGGATCGACCACGGCACCCTCGCCGGTGCCCATGCGGCAGGTGCCCACCGGGTGGAGCAGCGACAGCCCGTTGGCGCGGCAATAGTCGAGAAGCTCGTCGTCGGACTGTACCTCCTTGCCGGGCGAAAGCTCGTAGTCCACGCAATCCGACATGGGCGGCGTGGCGGCGATCTTGCGGCCGAATTTCAACCCGGCGATAGCCGCGCGTTGATCGGCCTCGTCAGCGAAGAAATTGAACTGGATCTCTGGTTGCACCGTCGGACGCGGGCTGGTGATGCGGACGTGGCCGCGCGAATTGGGCCGCATGTGCTCCGCCAGGATGGTGAAGCCGGAGAACGGGTGCGGCTTGAGCTGTTCGTCTGTGCACCAGGCCATGAAGGTCACCATCATGTCGGGTCGGTCGATCTCGGGGCCCGAGCAGATGAAGGTGTTGGAATAATTGCCGTTGTCGGCGAACGGCCCTCTCCGGAACAGGAGGTGGCGCAGCAGTTGCAGCCCGCCCTTCACCTTGTTGTTGTAGAGGTCGTTGACCGTCGAATGCACCGTCGATCGATATTCGGCGCCGATCCCGAAATGGTCCTGCAGGTTCTCGCCGACCCCCGGCAGGTCGTGGCGAACCTCTATGCCCTGGTCCTGCAGCAGCGCGCCCGGGCCAATCCCGGAGATCTGCAGCAGTTGCGGCGAGTTGAAGGTGCCGCCGCTCAGGATGATCTCATGCCGTGCCGTCGCGCGGTGACTCCCCCGGCGGTCGGTCCAGCGCACTCCGGCGGCGCGGCGACCCTCCAGGTCGATCCGATCGACCATGGCGTTGAGCCGGAGGTCGATGTTCTCTTTCGCGGGCCCGCGCAGATAGCCAGAGGCAGTGCTCCAGCGCATGCCGTTCTTCGTCGTGGTCTGCACATATCCGGTACCCTCCTGCCGCGCCCCGTTGAAGTCGTCGTTGCGCGGCACGCCCAGCGCCTCCGAGGCGGCGTGGAAGGCCTCTCCGAGGTCATGCTTCGTTCGAATGTCCGATACGGCGACGGGTCCGCCGGCGCCGTGGAAGTCATCGGCACCGCGCTCCTGATCCTCGCAGGACTTGAAATAGGGCAGCACCCCGTCCCAGCCCCAGCCGGTGCAGCCGGCCGCTTCCCAGCCGTCGAAATCCTCCGGCTGGCCGCGCATGTAGATCATGCCGTTGATCGCGCCGGTCCCGCCCAGAACCTTGCCGCGCGGCTGGAACAGGCGGCGGTTGTTCAGATGCGGCTCGGGCGCGCTCTCGTAGCACCAGTTCACCTTCGGGTTGGCGTAGAGCATGGAATAGCCCAGCGGGATATGGATGAACGGGTTCCGGTCGCGCCCGCCGGCTTCCAGCAGCAGAACCGAACGCCCGGCCTCCGCCAGTCGACCGGCCACCGCGCAGCCGGCCGAACCGGCGCCGATCACCACGTAGTCGTATTCCCCGGCCGTCATCTCGCCGCCTCCGCCATTGACTGGTTTCGGTTCAGGGTGACACGGCTTGCCCTCGCGCTTTAACCCGCAGAATATCAGATCTGGACATTCCGCTTCTGGCGATCCGCCGGGATTCGCAAGTTTTCTGGTTCAGACCATCCGCCGGTCCGGATCAAGGGAGACCGCCACATGACCCGGGAAGAGCTGCTCAGGATTCTCACCTTCGTGGATTCCAACCGGGAAATCTCGGAGAAACGGACGCCGCTGGCGACGGTCGATCCGCGCTGGAACATCATCTCCTATGCCATGCGACGGCATCTCGAAGGCAAGCTTCTCACCGTGACATCGGCCGCGATGGCCGCGGATGTCCCCTATGGCACGGCGATGCGGCGCATCACGGACCTGATCGACGAGGGGCTTCTGCACAAGCGCCCGAAGTCGAAATCGGGCAAGTCCTTTTCGCTCCATCCGACCCGCAAGCTGATCGCCGAGTTCGAGAGTTTCGCCATGCAGCTCAAGGCGATGGTCGGCAACACCTTCGGTTTCACCGATGGGGACGGCGAGATAGGAGATTTCTATTTCGGCGGCTCTTACATGGCCTCGCGCATCCTGCCGTACCCGAATGCCATGCGCGCGGGTGTCGGCAGCGAGCGCACGTTCCGAATTCTCAGCCCCATCGACCCGACCTTCAAGACACTCAGCGAGTTTTCATCAAATCTGGACGAGCTGTGCGGCGCCAGGATCGAGATCGTCAACCTGCCCCTGGACGAGCTGCATGGGGAGATCATGAAGAATGCCGAACGCCCGGCATCGAAATACGATCTGATCGCCGTCGACCTGCCCTGGATCGGCCAGCTCGCCACCGAGGGGGTGATCGAGCCGCTGGACGAGGTCATGCGCGAAGAGCGCTACAACCCGTCCGATTTCCACAACGCGGCCTATCGCGGATCATCCTGGAACAACTGCCAGTACGGCCTGCCGATTCAGCCGACCGCAGAGCTCCTGTTCTGCCGGTCGGATCTGTTCGCCGAAGCGGGCCTGACGATCCCGCAGACCACCGAAGAGGTTCTCTTCGCGGCGCGCCTATTGCACCGATCCGGCTTCAACCTGTCGGGAATCGTGATGAATTTCGGCCGCGGCACGCCGGTCGCGCATACCTTCGTCCAGACCCTTGCCGATTTCGGCCAGCCGATCATCAACCTCACGCCTCTGGGCGACGAATTCGACGTGACCGTGATCGAGAAGGAGAATTACCGCCCGCGGCTCGACACCGAGGCAGCCCGCCAGACGGCAGATTTCCTTCTCGAACTGCTGGAATTTTCCCACAAGGAAAGCATCGTCTGCAACTGGGACCGGCGGATCGGCATCTTCACGCGGGGCGAGGCCGCGATGACCTATGGCTGGAGCATCCGCGCCGCCGCGTTCGAGTTGAACGAACAATCTCCGGCGCATGGCAAGGTGAAGTTCGTGCCGCATCCGCACGGGCCGGGCGCGCGCACGGTGTCGCCGATAGGCGGGTTTTCACTGGCGGTTCCGGCGGGACTGAGCCCGCAGCGCAAGAAGGCGTCGTGGAAAGTGATGGAATATCTCACCCGTCCGGAAATGCTGAAGTGGTACGTGCTGAACGGCAACCTGACCAGCCCACGGTTCTCGACCAGCGCCGATCCCGAGGTGCAGGCCAGCAGCGCGCTCATCAGCGAGGTGGACGCCATGGAGCGCCGCGGCGAGCTGCAGACCTGGCCACGCCCGCCGATCCCCGAGTTCAGCGACGTGCTGAACGTGCTGGGGGAGGAGATACACATGATGCTTCAGAGGGCGATCAGCGTCGAGGCGGCATTGGCGAATTCGCAGAACCGCATCGACGCGATCATGCGCAAGCGCGGGCATTACTGATCACCGGACAAAAAAAAGGGCCGCGTCCAGCGNNCATTACTGATCGCCGGACAAGAAAAGGGCCGCGTCAAGCGACGCGGCCCCCGATGCTGATGACCCGAGGCTTACCAGGTCGGACGCTCGAATTCCTCGACGTTCTCCGGCAGAACCTTGGGTGTTTCGATCCCCTGCAGCTCGGGGACATCGATCCCGTTGGCGACCTTCACGGCGGTCTGAATCGCCAGGATCGCGTCATCGACCGGCGACTGCTTGTTCGAGCCCGAATGCCAGCCGGCCTTCATCGCGTCCCAGCCCTCGCCGAACTGGTTGCAGGTCACGACCTTCACTTCGCCAGGCTCCTTGCCCGCGCCCTGAAGCGCGCTGATCACGCCCAACCCCATGCCGTCGTCGAAGGCATAGACACCGTCGATCTGGTCGCCGAACTGGGTCAGGAAGGTCTCCATCACCGTCTGCGCCTTCTCGCGGTTCCACTCGGCGGTCTGGCTGGCGAGGATCTTCACGCCCGGATACTCGTCGGCGAGCATGTCGAGGAAGCAGTTCTTGCGCAGGATCGACACGGTGTAGCCCGGCGTGCCCTCGACCACCACGATGTTGCCTTCGCCGCCCAGCGCGTCGCCCAGCATTTCGGCGGATTGCTCGGCCTGGGCACAATCGTCGGGCCCGGTATGGCCCACGATGTAGCGCCGACCGGCCTCGCCGATCGGCGAATTCGAGGTGATGACCGGAATGCCCGAGCGCGAGGCATTGCGAATTGCCGGAATCAGAGCGTTCTGCGAGGTCGGCCAGACCACCAGCGCATCCGGGTTCTGCGACGCCATGTCCTGGATCTGATCGAACTGCACCGCCGGGTCGCCCTGCGGGTCCATGACGGTGGCCTGGATGCCCAGCTCCTTGCTGTACGCCACGGCGGTCTCGGCATACATCGCCTGGTAGGCGTTCGATCCCGGATAAAGCACGGTGATGCCGATGCGGGTCTCGGACAGCGGTTTCTTCAGTTCGCCGCCGAGCCAGTCCGGGGCGTCCTGGGCGCCGGCCATACCGGCCGGGATGGCGACGGATGCGGCGACGGCCAGGGCCTTGCCCAGTGTCGTCAAAGTGCGGTTCATGGAGTCCTCCTCTAGGTGCCGCCTGATCGTTAAAGCTCGCATGCCCCGCTGGCAGCGGTTCGGGGTGCTCGTGGCTCAATCATCGGCACCCACCCGACGCGCTCAAGTCGCGAAATGTCCAAATCTGATTTCATGAAGTTTGTCGATTGCGCCAGTCATGCGCTCTCCGGAAACACATGGAGCGCAACGAGATTCATTTTGGATTTTTCGATGCTGTCACGGCCGCCTCGGCGCGCATATCGTCGCTGGAAGGAGGAATTGTCGCATGCAAATGGAACTCAAAGGAGTCCTGCGTCGCCACGGACTGATACTCGCGTTCATGGTGTTCCTGGCGGGTGTCGCAGTGAACGCCGAGGCCTTCCTGACGCCGGGCAACATTCTGGACGTGCTTCGCCAGGTCTCGATCACCGGGATGATGGCGCTGGGCGTGACCTTCGTGGTCCTGACCGGTCGGCTGGATCTCTCGGTCGGCTCTTTGTTGACGCTGCTGACCGTGATCGTGGTCGACCAGCACAATATCTCGGGGCCGTTTCCCGCGATCGTCATGACGCTCGGCGTCGGTATCGCGGTGGGGGCCTTCAACGGGCTGCTGGTCGGTTTCGTCGGGCTCAACGCGCTGATCGTCACGCTGGCGATGCTGTCCTTCCTCCAAGGCCTGGTGCTGTTCTATTCCGGCGGCTCGAACGTCAATGTCCAGAATGCGCAGGAAACCTGGTTCGCGGTCTTCGGGCGCGGCGATTTCCTGGGCCTGCCGGTCCCGGTGATCCTGTTCTTGCTGGGCGCAGTGATCGCCGGGCTGGTGCTGCAGTTCACCACCTTCGGGCGCAAGGTCTACGGCGTCGGCGGAAACGAGACCGCCAGCATCTTCTCGGGCATCGACGCCCGCTGGACGGTGTTCTGGACCTATGTCGTGTCCGGCTTCACCACCGGCGTGGCGGCGGTCATCATGGGCAGCCGCGTCATGGGCGCCCAGAACACGATCGGGCAAGGCTATGAGCTGACCGTGCTGGCCGGCGTGATCCTGGGCGGCACCTCGCTTCTGGGCGGGTCCGGCAGCATCTGGCGGACCGTGATCGGCATCTCGATGCTGGGCTTCATCCAGAACGGACTGCTGCTGCTCGGCTTTCCCTATTACGTGCAGTGGCTCGTCACCTGGGCCGTCATCATCATCGCCGTCTGGATCGATCTGGGCGCCAAGCGCGGGAGGATCTTCGCATGACCGACCTGTCGACCATGAGGGCGCATTCGCCCGTGCAGGGCGCGCTGTCCTGGCTGCTGAGAAACCACATCTGGGTGTTCCTGGCGCTGACGCTGATCGTCTTTTCGCTTTCCAGCCCCTATTTCCTGACCCTCAACAACATCGGCAACATCCTCACCCAGGGCGCCTTCATCGGGATTCTCGCCATCGGCATGACGATGGTGATGATCGACGGCGAGATCGACCTGTCGGTCGGCGCGATTCTGGCACTGGCCTCGGCGCTGGCGATCGGCCTGCAGGACCATATGGGCGTCTGGCCCGCGGTCTTCCTGGGGCTGCTGTCGGGTGCCGCGCTGGGCTTTCTGAACGGCACGCTGGTGGCGTTGTCGGGGATGCACTCCTTCATCGTCACGCTGGGCGGGCTGATCGGCATCCGTGGCCTGGTCTTCGTCTATACCGGCGAGAACGCGCTGATGGTTCCGGATTTCTCGTATACCGAGATCCCCGAGATCTATCTCGGCCCGCTCTCGCTGACGGCAATGATCTTCGTCGCGCTGGCGGTGTTCTTCCAGTGGGTGCTGTCGAGCACCCGCCACGGCCGCGAGACCTATGCGGTGGGCGACAACATCGAGGCCGCGCATGACGCCGGCATCAACGTGAAGCGCCACAAGATCATCAACTTCACCATCTGCGGCACGCTCGCGGCGGTCTGCGGCATCCTGCTGTCGATGCGCCTGGGCACCGCCGAGCCCAATGCCGGCAAGATCTGGGAACTGTGGACGATCATCGCGGTGGTCCTGGGCGGCACGCGTCTGCAGGGCGGCTTCGGCAGCATGTGGATGACCATCGGCGGCGTGCTGACGCTGGCCGTGCTGCGCAACGGCCTGCGGCTGCTGAACACGCCGAACTACGTCGAGTTGATGGTGATGGGCGCCGTGCTGATCCTCGCCCTGGTGCTCGACAAACTGTTGAATCGACGGGAGGCCGCGCGATGAGCGACGTCATTCTCAAGGTCAAGGACATCACCAAGACCTTCCCGGGCGTGAAAGCGCTCGACAAGGTCAGCTTCGACATCCGTCCCGGCGAAGTGCATGCGCTGGTGGGCGAGAACGGTGCCGGGAAGTCCACCCTGATGAAGGTGCTGGCGGGGCTGCACCAGCCGGATGGCGGAGAGATGGTCTATCAGGGCGCCTCGATGCAGGTTTCGGGCCCGCTCGATGCGCGACGGAAGGGCATCCTGCTGATCCACCAGGAACTGTCGCTTTCGCCCGAGCTGTCGGTGGCCGAGAACATCTATCTCGGCGCCTGGCCGACCAATCGCTTCGGCGTTCTGAAGAAGTCTGAGCTGCGCAAGAATGCAAAGACCGCGCTCGATGCGCTGGGCTGCGGCTTCGGGCCCGATGTCCGCGTCGGCACCCTCTCGGTCGCCATGCAGCAGATGGTCGAGATCGCCCGCGCCGAGGCGTTCAGCGCCAACGTGGTGATCTTCGACGAGCCGACCGCCTCGCTGACCGACAACGAGAAGGACCAGCTCTTCCATACCATCCGCGGGCTGAAGCAAAGGGGTGTGGGCATCGTCTACATCTCGCACAAGATGGACGAGATCTTCGACATCACCGACCGCATCACCGTGCTGCGCGACGGCCAGGTGCAGGGTACCGTCGATACAGGCTCGACCGATCTGAACCAGATCACCCGGATGATGATCGGGCGCACGCTGGACGCCTATTTCGTCAAGGCGAAGGAGGATTTCGGCGCCGAGGTTCTGCGTGTCGAGGGGCTGGGCAAGCAGGGCCTCTTCCAGGATGTGTCGTTTTCGGTGCGCGAGGGCGAGGTGCTGGGGCTCTACGGCCTTGTCGGCGCCGGCCGGTCCGAGGTGGTCGAGACGATCTTCGGCGTCCGCCGGGCCGATGCGGGCCGAGTCTTCTGGAAAGAGGGCGATATCGGCCTGCCCACGCCGCGGCAATCCATCGACATGGGCATGGCGCTGGTCCCCGAAAGCCGCAAGGAACAGGGGCTGGTGCTGATGATGGGCGGGCGCGAGAACACCTCGCTGCCGCATCTTCGCCTGTTCTCGGAGATCTCGGTGATGAACCGGACCAAGGAAATGGCGGTGTTCGAGAAATACCGCTCGGCGCTCGCGATCAAGACCACCGGGCCGGACCAGGCGGTGTCGCAGCTCTCGGGCGGCAACCAGCAGAAGTTCGTGCTGGCGAAATGGCTCTGCGCCGATCCCAAGCTGATCATCCTCGACGAGCCGACCCGCGGCATCGACGT
>JABAHR010006192.1_pt4 | contig 26347 bp, 46 predicted proteins | sample 7062101 | NCBI WGS metagenome assembly JABAHR01 (sample SAMN14534553, study PRJNA622989) | marine sediment metagenome | biome: marine biome [ENVO:00000428]; feature: marine pelagic biome [ENVO:01000023]; material: deep marine sediment [ENVO:00002113] | place: India: Gulf of Kutch | collected...
TAAGTGTGTTAGCATACCTGGAACTACAGAGGATGACGTTTACTTCATTGCTGACAGGCTTGATGACGTTGCTCCAGCAAGCCGCAACAGGCTTATAGAGAAGATGAGCAGTAGGGACTTCGGAAACAATGTCAGGGATGCAAGGTTCTTAGACAGCGCGTTGACATACAAGCCCACTGTAACAATCACTGGAGTAGCTATAACCGCAACAGAGATTACGGTAACGGCAACATCACACGGGTATAGCAATGGTGACTTCGTTCTCATAGATGACGTAGAGGGCATATCTGCAACTGGAAGCAACGCAGAGTATACACAGTTCAATGACAGGTATTACAAGGTAGCCAATGTTGCCACTGATACGTTTGAGCTGGAAGACCTAGACGGCGTAGCATTAACAAGCACAGACTTTAGTGGTACATATATCCGTGGCGGTAGTGTATGGAAATGCACGAAGTCTGTAAGTGGTTTAGACCACCTAGAGGGTAAAACCGTCAGTGTCCTCGCAGATGGACAGGCTATCGGTACATTCACCGTCAGCAGTGGAAGTATAACGCTTGGCACAGAAGACCCAGGTTACGGCGTAGTGCACGTTGGACTTGGTTACAACTGTGATCTACAGACGTTGCGCTTTGACTTAGCTACCAATGAGACTATACAATATAGCCGTAAGAATATGAAGAAGCTCATATTCCGCTTCAAGAAGAGCAGTGGTGGTTATGCTGGACCAGACGCCGACAACCTGACGCTTATCAAATGGCGACAGGACGAAGAATGGCTACAGCCCAACGAGCTTAAGACAGAAGACGTAGAGCACGTTATGAAGGCTACATGGGACAGGGAAGGTAAAATATACTTCAGGCAGAGCGACCCGTTGCCAACAACAATACTTGCTCTGATAATGGAGTTCCAACTAGGGAATAGATAATATGAAATACATCATTACATTTGTTCTTTTATGTGGCGCTCTGTTTGCTAACGACCTTCCAGTTGCTGACCAAACAAAGCCATTATACCAGATGAAATGGGGCGTTATGCCCCCTGGTGATATGTGGATAGGCGGTAGCTGGGAGCGAGTTAGAATAGAGACTCACAAGCTTACGCCAAAGGAGCGTGCTGCAATCGAGGCACAGGCAACAGCGTCTATGTATCGGAAGGCGGCATACCTAAGCTGGGTGATTGCAGGCTTAGCGTGCGTAGCTTCATATCTAATGAAAGCACGAGAGGGCATAGGCGTTGCATTGATATGCGCCGTGTTCTCTTTTGCAAGCTCGTTCATGGCACAGAGCGTGCACTACGGGCTTAGGGTCGGAGTATGTGGCCTACTGTTGTGCATGGTTGCTATATGCTTCCATCCGAAGGTGAGGGACTGGTCAATATCACATAGTAAACTATACAAGAAACTCTTTGGAGGCAGGAATGGCAGGGATTAATAAGTCAGACTTTGATGATCTTCACAAGAAGGTAGACGAGGTCCGAGAGGACGTAAGCGAGATAAAGGGTATGCTACGGCAGAGAGATAGCAGTTGGTCCGTATTTGGCATACTCAGTGCAATAGCACTTGGCGTTTGGAATTTGATTAAATAGGAGAATAAGCATGGCTGGTGCAGCAATCGCGATTGGGAAGATACTGCAAGGTGCAGGCACAACATTGGGCTTGTACGGTCAGTACAAGGATAGAATAGCTGAAGCACGCAAGCAGACCTTCGACGCACAGGTTGCTGCGAACAATGCTGAGCTTGCACAGCAGGACATTGGTATACGCAAAGAGGCGGGACGACAGGAACGCGTTAACATATCTAAGGAAGAGCAGGCTGTACGCGGAGAGGCCCGTGTGGGAACGGCGGCAGGTAACGTAGCTGTGGACGAAGGCAGTGCGTTGGACGTTGACATAGCGTTAGCAGAGCAGAGCGCCAAAGAACGGCAGGCGTCAAAAGACCAGCAGGCGATTGATATTAAGCGCCTGGAGGTTGAACGCGACACATTACTCGCAGAGAGTAGACTGAAGCGTAAGGCCGCCAAGGGAATGAAGAAGAGCGCGAGATATGGCTATATAGGTGGTAACCTAGCCGCAATCGGCAGTGGAATAAGTAGCTAGGAGGCTATAATGGCAACAATACCAAGACCAAGATTAAATACACGCATAGCAAGCGGGAGTGTAGGGCGGCAACGCATTAACGCTCCTGTTGAGGCGTTTGGCAGTGGTGCTGGGATGCAGGCCATTGGCGGGGCTGTCGCAAGCCTTGGCTCCAATGTTCAGGAATACGCCGTAAAGCAGAAGAAGCGCGATGATGATAGCGATATAATGCAGTTTAGGGCAAAGTTAAACGCGAACTATGACCAAGCGCTTATCAAGGCTAAGAGAGCTACGACAAGGCAGGAGCATGATGCTATATGGGCAGAGGCTAATGCTAATGCTGAAGCACTATCTAAGAACTCAGGAAGGTCCAAAGAGGCACAGGATGCCATACGTTCAATGTTCATGGCTGAGCAGACATCAAGAACTACTCAGAGTATGATTACTGGACTGGCTGTGAATGACAGAGAAACTGACGCGCAGAATATAAAAACTCGAACAGAACTTACGACGACATCTCCAGATCAAAAGACACTAGAGCAGAATAAGGCACTGCTGAAGACATCTAACGAACTATACCAAAGGATGACTCCAGCGGAAAGAGAGAATGCTGTAAAGGCTGACCTACGTGCAGCCGATAACAATTTTGCAAAGAAGTTGTATGATGGTATATTCACTGATCCTGATGGAACAAAGGGAGCGTTCCAGATGCGCTCTGAGCTTGAGGCTTATTCAGCATTCATAGAGAACTCAGAAGACCTGAACGACCAAGATAAGTCGGATGCAAGGCAGAGGATAACGAATGCCAATAAGCGAATTGTCGGAATAGAAGAGGGCGAGTACGCGCAGGCTGCAATAGACACAATAATGCCCGCTGACCAGCCTATACGCGATGAATTGCGCTCACCAGTTGGTCAGGCAGATGCTAGGGAAATGGTGCAGGAGTGGACTGACAAGCATCCATTTGCGGACGAAGAACAGCGCGAAAGGGTTAAGAGTAAGATATTTAATATGATGGACAGTAGGTTCCAGCAATACAACGCACAGCGTGTTGAAGACTTAAATAAGCAACTGTCTAACCCAAGTACTGATTTCCTTGGACTTATGATAGACTCTGTAGCTGTCAATCCAGATATGTACTCACAGGCTGAGAAGGACGCTATACAGAAGATATGGGAGACCAGGGTTGACGTACAGAAGGTTAATAGCATTGGCAGTAGCCTTCCAGATGCGATTGCTATATTTGATGTTAATTCAGCAACAACTGAAGAGCGCATAGCAATGAATAGACTAATAGCAACCCAGCCAGCGTATGCGCAGTCTGTCTATAAGCAGATATTACAAGATAACAAGGAGATGGATGACAAGGGTGCGTTGTATAAGGACAGGTTCTCACAGCTAAAAAGATTACTTATACGCAGATGGAAGCTTGATTCCGACAATCTTACAAAAGATAAGAAAACCGAGAGAGCAGGCGTTGTAGAATGGGGTCTTGACAGGAAGTTATCACCAGAAGATCGCATATCTGGATATGCTGATGACCTACATCAACTCAGAATGATTGCCGAAAGAGAAGGAATGACAGATGCCCAATTCGATATTGAGGCAGAAGCATACCTAAAGAAGCAAAGCGAAAAGACAAGTCTTGAGATTAAGAAAGACAAAGTTAAGAGGCTAAGTAAATAATGGCAGATAATACACTTACACGGGGGCAGAGAGAGGCCCTAAACGATCTGAGCGCGATAGACGATCGCATACTAAATCAGAGACCGCAGGTGTCTCCTGTGATGGGTGTTGACAATATCAGCGGTCTTGATAGACAGAAGCTTGACCACGAGCTTAGCAAACCATTCACGACAGAAGAAGACGCAAAGGCAACCATTATGCTCCATATAGCTGAGCAGATGGATGTCAAACCAGATACAATCACTGACGACGTTGCTATCAAGGAATACTTTGGTATTGGCAAAGATGACAGCTATGACGTCAAGAGCTTATATGAGGTGTTGAATGGCGTAGCAAAGACAAGGGTTGAGCCAGATGAATACGACCTATACCAAAACCTTTCTGACGAAGACAAATACAATGAGGCCGTATCTAACCTGTTCGACACAGAAGAGGGCGTAGAGGTTGAGGCCCAGGGCGAAAAAAGCAAGGCACGCGCTGTAGAAATTTACAACAGACAACTGTTGTCCAAGAGCCGTAAGCATTGGCTAAAATATATTGATAAAGAGCTTGCTGACCAAAAAGAACCCTCACGTATGCGTAATTTCGCAACACGCAGCCTTATGCGTGGTGAGATTAATATGGTAGAGTATAACAGTCTTAGCGTTAAAGATAAGGCATTCTTAGCTGACTACCTAATGGTTGCGAACCCAGAGCGTGCGGTAACTATGCTGGAGAATGTTGGAATCTCGTTTAAAGAGGGGTTTCATAACATATCGTCATCACTGGAAAAGACAGCAGAGATGACAATGCAGGACGCTGGCTACCAGTCCTTTAGTAGTAAGTACGCATATGCGATGCTTAGTTCTATGGAGCCTGAGTGGGAGAAGTTGTTTGACAGCAAGGGTAAATTCAAAAACGATGCTGATAGGGAACGCATTGGCAGAATGATAGGCGAGCAACGCTTTCGCTCGTGGCTGTCAAGTCAAGTTGTTGGTAGGGACTCAGCAGAGGCTTTTGCATCTGGAATGTCAGATCTATTTGACACTATTGCTGGAAACGAGACAAAAAACGAAAAGATGAAGTCATTTTATATCAGCGACACTATGCAAAAGATGGACAACCTGTACACGCAGGCACGCGCTGGTAAGATGATCATTGATGAACAGAAAGAAGCCTTTAGAGTAAGAAACGCTGTGCGCAAGAGATATGATAGGGGAGAGGGCGCTATTGGTGCGGTAAATAATACCGTTGCAAGGGTTATTCCTATGGCGATGGACCTAGGTGCTGTTGCGGTGTTGGGTAGGGCTAACCCAGGTCTTGCACTCGGCTACTCTGCTGCAAGGTTTCAGGGGGATTTCGCTGAACAGCTTGAGTTTCGCTATGGATTCAGCGAGGGTGAGTCAAGATCGTGGGCTGTTATGGCATCAGTTCCATATGCTCTTGTAGAAACCCTACAGGGTAAGCAGGTTGCAGAAGGTGCGGCACTTGGATTTCGTGCCGTATTCTCAAAGACCTACCGAAAGGCTATAGAGAAAAGCCTGCCACAGGTTATGAAATCAGTTGGTAAAGACTACGCCAAAGACACAATTGCTGAGATTGGCGAGGAGGCTATTCAGAAAGCCATTGAGATAGCTGTCATTGATTCACTTAACCAAATCGAGAAGACGGGCGACGTAGATGAGAGGGAGCTTATAAGCGACTTCAAGGATGAGATGGTAGAGGCTATCAAGGGGATGCCGTTCCTTACTGGTGGCGCACGCGTGGCTGGTGCTGGAGTAGCATTGAGCGCCGATAGGTTTGCAAGTGACTCTTTCTCTGGAATGATGGACAGGTGGACCGCTGACGTTATTGAGGATAAGGTTCGTGGCCAAGCGCTTGAGACAAGGTTGCAGGCTGAGGATGAAATACGCAAAATATCCAGCGAGGATGCCGTATTATACTATCGCACAAAGAATACACAGGATAGGCTGAACATTCTTGATGATGCTGGTGTTTCAAACCCAGAGGCCGTAGATACAATACTACAGGGTGACCCAGGTAGGATTGTTGATATGGAGTTATCTGGTGAGTTGATTAGGTCTGGTGTAGCTTCTGATATATCCATTGAGCAACGCGAGCAGTCGCTTGCAGATCTACAGGAGCTGATGCAGAGAGAGGGTTTCACAGAAGAACAGGTGGTGTCTATCACTAACGCTATCGACGATATGCAGGTTGGTCGCATAGACAAGGCAGCCCGCATGATAGAGACTCTTGAAGACCTTACAACACAGGATCGAATTGACACCCTACGCCACGAACGTGCCCACCTGCTTGCTGAAGATATGGCAGAGATTACACCACAGGAGAAAACTATTCTCGACAAGGCTATGCCTAAGATGGTTAGCGAGCTTGAAGCCGCTGGCGTAAAGGACACCGATAAGATATATGCAATGTATAACGGTGACGCCAAGTCTCGTGAAGTGGTGGCTGACGCTATTGCTGTGCTCAACCCACAAGAGCGCACGCTATTTCAGAAGGTTGGTGACTTCATCGGTCGCATGATAAACTTTGTGAAGGGCGACGGGTTCAAGACATTCCGTAGTGTCCTTAAGGATATAGAGACTCGTGGTTCCAAACGTGCCATTGAGACAGCTCAACAGAAAGGAAAGACAGATGTACAAGAAGAAAGCCAAGGCCGTGTACGCGACCAAGAAACGCAAGAAGAAAATGTAAGATTTGCTAGACGTGTGCGAGATAAGAAGGCTTTAACGCTTGATGACGCGGCAACACGCTACGCTCTCGCACGCATTGATGGTCGTGACGCATTCAAGGTTGCTGAGTCCATTGCGAAGGATACAGGGCTTGATACACAGGCCATAGTGAACGCTGGACTACGCAAGGTGCAACAGAGTGAGATGCGCCTTGAGGAGGGCGCAACGCGCGTTGAGAAACGCATTGCTATCCTAAAAGAAAGCGCACGTCGTCAGATACGCCAAGAGATACGCAAAGCGAGAGAAGAGGGTATCAAGGCTTACAAGAAGGCGGAACAGGCTAAGAAGCGCATAAAGCGCGTTAAGCAGGCTGACATCAATCAGCAGAATAAGCTTAGAAAAGCCGCTGGCAAAGAGAGTGATGCTAAGGTGTTGAAGGCTATCATGACTGGTGATAGCAAAGAGTTCCTTAACGATATGGCAGAGATGGCTGCGCAATTCATTGCAGACAACAATATCACAGATACAGACGTACAGAACTCCATTATCAAGCACACCATATCCAACAGCCTTTGGGATGTTATATCGCGTATGCCACAGGGCAGGACGCGCTCTCACCTCAATCGTATGCACGAGACCATCAAGGCTGATAAGACATCTCTTAACAGGGCTAGAGAACTAACCAAGGATATGATAAAGAGGCTCCACAGGATTGACACCATTGCTAAACAGGATAACCTTGTAGAACGCTTCAATAAGCTTCTCAAAACTGGTGTTGGCAGGAAGGTTGGCGACAGAGCGCTGATGAGTGAGAAAACAATCAGCAGTGACGATGCTATCATCTTTGGTATAATTGGCAACCTGTTTAATAAGACAACAGAATCAACTGTTGACATGATGGACTGGTTTGATGAAATAGACCTCAACACCTATGACTCAGACAAAGCCGAGGGTTATGTCAGAAAGATTGAGGCATTCCTTCCACAGATTAAGAAGATTGACCTAGACCCAATGCAGAAACTTGCATTTGCCAAGACAATGCTGAACGACTGGGGAAACCTGTCTGGGGGATCGCTACAGCAGATAGCTGACGCCATTGTAGCCCTTGAGGACATGATTGGTGAAGCCAAGAACGCACAGCTTGAAGCAGCCAGAAAGCAAACTAATACAGCTCGTAAGGCTGTTGGCTATGCCCGTATAGGGACAGAGAACAAGAGTAAGAAGAAGGCTCTAATCACTGGTTCACCGTGGTTCAATGAAATTAGTATGCGTATACGTGAGCTTGGCAACTTTGCCAGCAATCGTGGAAAGGAAGCCCTTGAAAAGACAATACGTATGCTTAAATTCCAAGAGGCGTCCGATAAGTATAACCAAGTCATGCGCAAGGGTCAGGGTAAATTCCTTGACGCCCTAAAGCGTAACTATAGCTTCAAGTTTGTTGACGCACAAATCATAAAGCTCAACAGCAAGAAGAAGGAATACGCCGAGTTAAACCCGAAGGGTGATGCACTGTCAAAGTCCCAACTCATGCAAATTGTTGGTATGTACCGACAGGACGAATATAGAAGCAACATGCGTAAGATGGGCTTTAATGACGAGTTGATGGCTAAGATAGAAGGCAAGCTCACAGACGCGGATCAGGCATTCATGCGCGACCTCTATGACATATACCAAGAGATCGGCACAGAGCTGAACGAGGTGAGTCAGAGACTATGGGGTGTTGACATAGCAAACACAAACCCATTCTATCTACCAGTTACAGTTGACTTGGCGAGCGAGTGGACAGGCGTTGATATGAGAACCGTTCCAGTGGCTCCACCGTCATTAAACGAGCGTAAGTACCATGAGAAGGAGCTTGATTACGAAGCTGGTATAACAGACATGTGGGACACCCGCATAGCAGAGAGTGCTAAGTTTATTGCATACGCAGAAAGTAATGCACTCGCAAAAGCTGTGTTCTCAGACGAGAAGGTTGTTCGTAATGTTGAATATACATACGGCAAGAGTGGTGTATGGACTGGCGTTAAGAATCATCTGAACAGCGTTTATGGAAACGGTGGTGGAGATAAGTTTAAGAGCAAAACGTGGAGAAGTGTATTTAACTTTCTATCGCATCGCGCCCTAAGTGGAAACCTTAAGCTACCGTTTACTCAGCTGACATCCGCCCCAGCATACGCATTGCATTATGGCTCGCTAAAGTTTGCAAGAATGACTGGAAGAGGACTGTTTGGTGGGGAATCTTATGTTCAGGCTATATCAGACATATGGAATAGCGAACAGTTTAAGGACCGAATAGCCCTTGGTGGAACTGAGTTCATGGAGAACGCCCTACGAGAAAGGTTTGGAGTAAGCTCGTTTGACAAGATACCAGCAGAACAGTTGCGTGATAGTGCCAAGTTCTTTGGTTCACTCATTAAGCGAATGGCACAGTATGGTATGCTTACAAATAAGGCTGGCGATGTAGCGCCAATACTTATGCTTGCACCAGCTATATATATAGAGGAGTCGCAACACTCTGCCACCAAGGAAGAGGCAATGACCCGCACATGGGAGGTCATTAACAATACACAGCAGTCATTTGCCGAGAAGAACCGTAGTGCGTTATCGCGCAATGGTGGAGTTCTTGGCAAGGCGCTTAGTATGTTCACGACAACCCCAGGACAGTACATGGCTTATGAGAGTCAGGCTGTACGTAGGCTAACTGCAAAGTTACAGCAGGATGGAGTTGCTGGATTAAAGAGTAAGGAAATGGTTAAGCTGATGGATACCCTGTTCATTAACCACATCCTACTTCCAGGCATGTTCCATACTGTAAGCACAGTAATTAGCAACTTCATGTATGGCGACGACTGGGATGACGACGACACCAACGGCCTTATCATCGCTATGATAACTGGTCCATTCGCCGCGTTAGCAGTGTTTGCTGGCCTTACAGAAGACTTCCTAACGAAAGCCATAGATGGTAAGATAAACGCATTTGGCGGTATACTACCACTGGACTCACTAAGGAAGGATGCAAGGCTATTTGGTGAGATATTCAACCATGCTCGCAACAGAGACTTTGGTGATATGCTTGAGAGTGTAGACGAGGAGTTACAGAACATTGTAACGCCATACAGACAGATAAAGACAACATTAGAGAATAACTAAATCTAACTGGGGAGGGAAACCTCCCCTTCCCAATTAGGAGAATAATATATGGCTGTAAGCAACACAACACTGAGAAGCCCTGACAGCGGTGGCTATGCGTGCAACGGCAGTACAACAGACTTCACTGGCAACTTCAGGTTGCTCGCAGAGGGCGACGTTAAGGTTATCCTTGCAGATAGCGACGGTGCGGAGACAACACTTACACTCACTACAGAATACACCGTGTCACCAACTGGTGGTAGCTATCCAGCAGACTCGTTTACAGTGACTACTGTTTCCACATATGCAAGCGGTAACACAATCACGCTTATACGTGAGATGGACCTAACACAGCCGACAAGCTATGGTAATGGTGGTCCGTATGTCCCAAGCAATAACGAGACTAGTTATGATAGAAATCTTCTTATTATACAACAGCAACAAGAGGTACTTGATAGGTGCGTTAAGAACGCCGCAAGCGCAACGTCTGCAACAGACCCAGACAGCTACCTACTTGCCTGCCAAACAGCCCAAGCAGGGGCGGAGACAGCAGAGACGGCAGCAGAAGCGGCGCAGACAGCAGCAGAGGCGGCGGCTGCGTCTATTACGTCTGTGCTTAACATAAATACACAAGCAGGCGCAGCTTACACGATTAGTACTAGCGATCTTGGTGGTGTTGTGCGCATGACATCATCAGGTGTAAATGTCGTAACCATACCACCATATTCAACTGACCAATTTTCCGTAGGTTCTACTATTGTTGTCAAGCAGAGCGGATCAGGGACAACCATATTAACAGGTGGCACAGGCGTTACGCTCAACGGCGTGCTCACTGGTAGCGGTGCTATGCAGCGTCAGTACGGCGATGTTATGTTGCAGAATGTAGCTCAGGATGTGTGGGAGGTTAGTGGTGCAATTACCACTGTCTCATAAGGGGGCGTTATGCGTATTATAAGTTTATTCGGCAGATATCCAAACTCATACTTTGGCAATAAAGGTGATGCGTTTGTAGGCGTTTGGACTAGTTGCACAAGTGACCCAACTAAGGATGATTTGGTTATAGCTAACTACTTTAAAAGTAGATCAATACTTGTTGATAACCACTGCTATAGCCTGTCTCGGATAATCCTGACAGACTTGGATGACTACCCAGGTGTGGGAGAGCCTGCGTTGACGGAACCAATTCCCACTATAACATCAACGCATTCAGACTGCACAGCCTGTGACGCGTCTGTACTAAGGGAAACGTTCGAGGAAGCAACCGCTGGTCCAACAACACAGATTGTGTATGAATATGAAGAAGCATCAATTTAGTAAATGGAGGATTTATGACTGACATAAGATTTAATCAAAGCCTTGGCACCAATGGCATAATTGTAGATGGCAACGCCTATACATACAAAGGGACGACAGCAGGCACAGCTACAAACCTAATATCAGATGCCACTACCAGTGGTATCGCTGGACTGACATATAGTAATGCAGACCCGCAAGGTAAGACGGTGTATAGCATTGCTGAGAGAAGTATAGCTGGCTATGAATTTGGTTCATCGCTTACTATGCCACAGAATAGTGATAAAAAGAGGATGTACGCAATAGAGAGCACGGCCCCTGGTATAAATGATGACTCAGGTTCTAACTTTTATGTTGGATCAAGGTGGTTCAACATATCCAGTGGTCAGCTATACGTATGTACTGACGCCTCCTCTGGTGCGGCTGTGTGGGGCAATCAAAACAGCGGAACATTAACAACCACTACTGGTGGCGTTATGAGGATGTGGAGCAATAGCGCAAACACAAGCCTATTCATCACTGGTGTACCCCAATCAAATTTCACGGGGTACACTTCGGAAGCATCCTCAAGGGTGTTTAATGTAGCATCAGGTGATTACATTGAGGTATATAATGTCAATTTCGCAAACACAACAACATGGATTTCCTTACTCCCATTTAATCACTAATGATGAAGTTCTTAACGACTATATAAGAAAGCTGCACTCTGAAGATGGAGCCATAGACCACGACAGGCTAAAAAAATTTATAAGTGATAATGATATAAAGTTCAACCCATTCACAGACGACCCTAACTGCAAGCAGTGCAAGAAGCGCAGGAGAATATAATGGCAATTTCAAACACAACACTCAGAAGTCCAGCCACTGGAGGCTTCGCGTGTAACGGAAGCACCACTGACTTCACGGGCAGCTTCACCATACAAAGCGATGACGACGTGCAGGTTATTCTTGCCGATTCTGGCTGGTTATAAGGATACAGATGACGACCGAAATTTTGATGGTATAATAGACGAACTGTATATATGGAAGAACCAGACGTTCAACCCAACCACTATAGCTAGTGCGCTTTATAATAGCGGGGTTGGTGCTTTTCTTTGACGCATCTCTTATAGAAACGACAAAAGGCGTAGCCGTCCTAATTGGATAGCTACGCCTTCTTTGTGTCTATGCAGTACTATTGTTAACCATGTTTATACATGACTGTATATCATTAATCATTCCATCACCAAAGTAGTGATTGCCCTGTAAATCATCAAATGACAGGTTACAAAGGTCTCTCAACCTGTATATCCCTAGCCTTCTAAGGTATTTCATTGTCCTAACCTTTAGTCCTATATTCTCTATTGCCGTCCCTATGTTACACTCATTTATCATATCGCCTATCATATAGGTATTTGGGACCTGTTTGTTAATAAGGCAACCCATCCTATTTATTATGCCCTCTATTTTGACCTGAACAATGTATGGATGGCCTAGGCCGACAAGTCTGGCTATTTCCCTAAACTTAAGATCCTTCCAGTATCTAAGCCATATTAAACGCCTTGCACGCCTATTGAGTTTTATTAATGCTCTTGCGATGATTGTTCTTTTATGCCTCGTGGACTCACCTTTTACGATAGTATCAAACGGGCTAAGTTGTTTATTGGTTATGTCATCTAAGTATAAACTTCTTGCCGATGGTTCATTTATCAACCTATTTGCCTTCTTTATACCTCTTTCCCTATCAGTGATTCCATTCCTAACCGCGCCTTTAACCCAGCCACTGAATGATCCGAGAGATGAGTCATACTTGGTTATACATTCCATCACATATGGCAGTATATCGTGCATAACATCTTCGCTATCTGCGCCATATTTTCGTCTGAGGTATTTAAGGATAAGTGGTATGTTATTTTCTACCACCCTTTCCATGCCTCCTCGCCTTATTAAATCACACACCTCCTCATCTGTCATTGACACATGCACTGTATCGTTATAATAATTCATTTCTTCCTTCTCTCTTCATTTGTCTTCTTTTGGTGGCATTCCTTGCATAGGCATTGGAATGCTTCTACGCTCTCTGGTGTCATACGCTCTATGAACTTCGATACGTCCTTCAGGCTTTTCAGGCTTCCGCATGGCGTAACGTGGTCCATCTGCGTTTCCTTGTCCTTAAACCATTGTTTGCAGGCGTTGCATTGAAATTCCCACTTCTGTCTACCCTCGCCCTTATAGGGCCGTCTAGCGCGTTCTTTAGCTTCCCTCATAGGCTTCCACCATTTAAACTTGTCGCGTAGCGCAGAGCGTATAGCAGAGAAGTATTGTGCCTCTGTCCATGTGCCTCCGTTACGCGTTCTCTCTACACGTCTAGCCACACTCCACCTCCCATGCTTGGCAGAAATACTTCAGCGCTGCCGCACTAGCCGCTGTCTCACTTGGGTAGTAGTCTGTGCTCTGGCATACTTGGTTATTGCCGTCGAACACCCTCCACTTGTATCCTTTACGGAACTTAATGATGTTCAATGATAGTTTCATCTATCGCCTCCAGTGTTCTTTGCTTCTTTCTTTAGTCTGTCAACACATTCCTTGGTTGTTTTGATGACAGTGCCATCACTACTCTCTATGATCTCTTCTGCCCTTCTTATTAAGTCCTCTAGGCTTTGCCTTGCTCTTTTCCTGTTGCTCTCGCCATTCATCACTCACCTCATACCGTTGCTCAAAGAACGAGCATCTTTCATTGTCCACGTATGTCTTCTTCCCCAACAGCGCGAGCATACACCCACGCGTTGGGTATGAAATCAAGTGGCTACAGTTGTTACACTTGCTCATCAGTCAAGCGTTGTTATGTCTGGCATATCGTCTGTCACTACACTATCCTGCCAAACTTCTCTTCGCATTCTTCATACCTACAGATGATGTCGCGTGCTACAAGGCTTGCTTCGCGTTGGTTAGGGAAGCGTCCGCGTATATCCAGGACGTAGCTATCATCACCACTCTCTACCGTCACCTCAACCCTGATAGGCTTGCGCGGGTGTAGGGTGCTATAGAAATACCTAGCCGTTGCTTTGCTCATAATACCATGCTCTCCAGTTTGATTTGTTTATGTCGAATCGTCTTAGCGCTTCTCTCAGGTTCTGCATTGCTGCGTCGTGTATCTGTCTTACGTTCTCTCTGCTACAGCCTATCTCCCGTCCTATCTGCTCACCATTAAGACCTCTCCAGTATTTACGCTGTAAGACCTGCCATTGGCGTGGTGTCGTAGCGTCTGCCGCAAGCTCACGGAGCCACAGCCTGTTCTTCTCAGACCCTCTTTGTCTATTCATAATATGTTCCTTATACTTTTCGAGGCCCTTCTTTTCTTTCTCATATCTCTTCTTCTCATCGCATAATAGCTCCTGCGCTTTGAACGCTACAGCCTCTTGCCAGTCGTCATTGAATAAGTGGTCAGCTTGTTCTACCACCGTTTCCTGTGCTACATCTCTTCTGACCTCATACGGCAAATCCCTGGCAACCTTCATAGCTATAGCAAGCGCCTCGCTCACCCTTGCTGCTATTGCCTGATTATGCACATTATTTCTCCACTCCATACTTATAGAGGTCCATCGGTACGAATACAGCCTCTTGTGAGTTCTTTACTATACCACAGCCCAACACTGGTCTGTTCTCCATATACTTGCCATACAGGAAGGCGTATGCGTCGATGTCAATACCACAGCCTACGGACATACCAAACCATAGCTTCTGTGGTGTGCTGATCCACTTAACCCCAGCATAGCTGTGCGTATGACCCTGTACGACACTCATACACTGCCGTCTAGCGCTGTTGTACGCTCCGTGCATTCCACCGCTTCCAACACCATGTTTATACAGTACGTCGTCTATTATAGTGCTCTCTACCACCTTCCAGCCATCAGGCATCTGATATAGCTCGTGAGTGCTTTTAAGGAACGCACCAGGAACACCAAGCTCACTAGCCTGTCGTTCAAGTATATTGTCGTGGTTGCCGATAGTGATGGTCATATTGGGGAACACCTCAGCCCACTCTTCTACCATGTTCTTTGCCTTCTCGTACTCTGTCATTACACCATCCGCAACTGGCTCAGTCTTGTGTCTGCTTATAGCGTGATTATCTACTATATCTCCTATATGTACTATCTGTGATACGCCGTACTCAGCGAACGTGTCACGGCAGAATTGCAGGTAGTTTGGATGGGTGAACGGGAAGTGGGTGTCACCAATAACACCTACGGTAGTTCCTTCACGCTTTAGTCTTAGCCGCTTAGCCGCCTTACGCCCAGCCTCCTTTACTTCTCTAGCTCTGCGCTCTGCTGTACTGTATGATATGTCAAAGTGCTCACTTGCTGCCATTGGCCCATGCTCAATACAGTACATACCAACTTCTACTGCTCTATCTGTTAACTTCATTTATTAAACCCTCTTCTTATTACATAACCAAGGACAAAGCTATTCACCATGAATATTGCTGTCACGGCGACAGCAGGAATGTCCAGCGCATATGGTCTTATCGCCATCCACAGGAGCGTGGCAGTTACACCCTTCACAGCCACCTGTGTCGCAGTCTCTACAGCACTTCTCTTCTTGCTCTGCATGTTTCCTCTCTTTGAATAATCCACATATTGTACCAAGCCATTTAATAAACACTTTTTCGCCTTCTATTTCATACACGCCATCACTTAGCGCATGGCTATCTACGTTTTTCTTATTCCAATATGGGGCGTTGTTGAACTTCTTGAAGTTGTCGCGCCTAGCGCTTCCTTTACCTGCCATTACATCACACTTACCCTTGTTCTTTTGCCACCAACGATCCTTACACGCATAAACCTGTTTTTTATCTTGAGGTTTGAAGTTCCTCGCACATATATCTTTGCGTGTGATATATTAGTAAATGAAGTATTATCAGAGAACTCTACAACCACGTAATGACAATCCCCCTCAACACATATTTCTGGTTTCACACTATGGTCGTTTAACCCCATTATGTTAAGGCTTAATCCTTCGCCCTGCCAGTCTGATTGCTCAGTTACAATACGCTTGGTTTTTATGTCACCACATTCAGAGCATTCGTACTCTACCTCTTCTACCTTGCATACACCTGTTAGTATATGCGAACTATCTACTATAAAGCTAAACATCTTCAGCCTCCAGTTCTCTCTGTAGCGCAGCGAGTGCCCTCCACGCCACCTTTGTTGAATGCCTTATGCCGTCGCTGTCCACTGTTCCTGCCTCCATTAGGTGTCGTACAAGCGCGTCGTGTTCGTCTGTGCTTTTCTCTTTAGCCCAATGCATAGGCTCGCCTGGATTATGTTGTTCGTTACAGATGTAGGAGCAATTAGCCACCTCCATTATGGCGTCTGGGAAATACTTAAGCACTCCTCTGTATACAGGGCGTTGCTTGCGCTGTTCCGCCTTGTCAATCTCCCGTCTTCCTTCTTTCAGCTTCTCGTAGTATTTCTTGTTTGACGCGTCCCATTCTTCCATTGTAGCGTCGTCTAAGCTATTCCGCACAGGCACTCGCTTCATTGTTCCGTTTTCCATTTCCTGATGTACACTCTGGCTACTGCTCATATCAACACTCCTCTATTTTATCTGCCATCATAGCCTGCTCCAGCATACCAATGCGGAAGCCCAGCGTAGCTATTTCTTCTACTATCTCAGGCACTGCCTGTGCCACGTATTCATATCTGTCCATTGGTTCGCCGTCGTAGTCGCTCTTCAACAGTTGCGAGCAGTTGCTTGTTAGGCATAGAAGCCTGTTCTTATTAAAGTCCAGCATCTGCCTACTGTCTTCTAGCTCATGCGGTATAGCGTCCTTTGTGACGCGGTTTAGGTATGCTTCAAACGAAATTCCGTAACTCATTCCTGTTCCTCCGTATATGCTTCCCATTCACTTACAATAAACATAAGGCGTAGCATGTCTTCGTGACGCTCTGCCCTGAAGCCACCACATGCCGATCCCCAATAGTCATCACCATTGTTAGCCACCTCTCTTAAATGTCGCCTTGCGGCAGCTCGTAACTCCTGTACCTTTGGTACGCCTTCATCACGCCATGTCCAGTTTAGCTTTGTCATTGTCTCATGCACCTTGTCAAAGTCGAACCAGTCCATTATCTCGTCTATCTGCTCTTGGTATTTCATAATGCGTACCTCTCTGTTGGGTGTATTCCTAATTCTATTTCCGTGTCTGCTATCTTGTATGCTATTGCCGCCTCTAATTCATCCGAGAATTGCCCAAGGTGCAACCTTCTTCTATTAACAATTATCCTTGCCCTATATGTGTTGTATCTTGTCCTTGTTACTCCGTAAAGAGATGAGTTCTTTTTGGTTTTGTATTTGCCCCATACCGCATTCTGTCGCATGGAACAGTACCTTAGATTTGATAGCCTGTTATCAACCTTATCCTCGTTGATGTGATCAACACAACAATCATCTTGACCTACAAAGGCGGCAAGGACTATTCTATGAACAGACATTCTGTTTGTTTTATTATTCTTTGATAGCGTAACTCTATGATACCCATTAGCTGTTAATTCTGGCTTTAACAAAAACCCGCTGTATTTTTGCTTAATTCCTTCCCTCGTGGTTACTAGTCGTTCAATTGACCTTACATTCCCTTTGTCGCTAACCTCATACATTCCCTCGTATCCAGGAATTGACTTCCATATCTCAGTATTCACTTGCGTCATATGCTTTATCCTGTATTAGGCTACTGTGTAGGAACAGTGCCAGTTGTTCATATCCTGTCATATCATACCTGCTTTTGGCTCCTGCTGCCTTTAGTGGTATTGGCTCGCCTCTGCTTACACGCCCACGCTCTTCCTGCGTAAGCGTTATCTCTCTGTCAAGTATCAGAACCTGTGAACTATCTTGCTCAATGCTACTACTGTCCTTCAGGTGATGTAGCCCAGGTCCAGTCTCGCTCTCTTTACTGCTTCTATTAATCTGTACAAGCACTATAGGTATGACACCATTCTCAGTGCATACAGCCTTGAAGTCCTTATAGAAGTCACCAATAGCCTCGTTCTTCCTAACACGCTTATCCATCTTAATAAAGTCAAGCGTGTCTATTATTGCATACTTAATGCCCTCTGTCACAGCAAGCCTTCTCACCTTATTACATACTTGAGCTGGCGCTAANNCGCTAATCGTGGGCGCTTGTCCCAGAATACAGGACTCTGCATCACTCTGTTGTACGCTGATACAACCTCTTCATTACCGTCGCGATATAATGGCAACACCTCCTTGCTATTGTGATGCGTAAGTGACGCGGCTATACGCGCTACATGCTTTGCTGGCCCCATTTCAAAAGAAAAATAAACACCAGGCAGACCCTGTATGACGCTCATATAACGCACTATGTTTACGGCTAACAGACTCTTTCCGACTCCAGTGGATGCGGCTATTGTAAACACCTCACCAGGGCTTAGTGGTCCTATAATCTCATCTATAGCAGGTATCCCAGTGGAATATTCCTCGCCACGTGCAAGCCTATCTATCTCAGCTTGCACCTCTTCGTTGATGTCTACCTCTCCGACATCTCCCTGCGTACCGACATTACTCAGCTCTCGTGTAAGCCCTTGGCATAGCTCCTGTACGCTCTCTGTGTCCTTCATATTGTGCAATGCTCCCTCCAGAAGCGTCTGCACCTTGCGCTTGTTGTCAGCCTCTATGACAGCGCTTAGATATGTACGCCAGTCGAGCGTATGTGGAACAGCATTCTGTATAGCTCTCACCTCAGAGTACCAGTCAGCCTCGTATACACTCTTCTCCAGCTTCTCTATGATGGCGACAGAGTTCCACTTGGTACGATCTGACTGCGTTGCGAATGCGTGGTATACCCTCCTGCATACGTCGTCCTGGAATGGGTTGGTATGCTGAAAGGTAGCCAACACCTCACTGCCTATTACAGCGGGGTCTTGCGATATGCAACTCAGTAATGCTGATTCTATTCTATTCATGTTATTCCCAAATGGAGCGTGTGTCGGTGTGTTGTGGTTTGGTATTCCTGCCTTCCCAGCTAATGAACCGTCCTTTCCAGTTCTTCACCTCTTTGCCGTCTTTATCATGCCATTCGCTTGCTTCGTAGTAGTCGTAGAACCTGTCAGCCATATCCTCTCTACCACGTTCCTTTGCGTATTTATGCACGTCATCTCGCTTAGGTGGCTTGAACCGTCGTGGAGCCTTGCGCTTCGGCATAGCCTTGACAATCTCAGCAAGCTGTTCCTTCATCTGCTTTATCTCGTTCAATATAAGTTGCGTATCAGCCATTATCTTCCTCCGCAGCCTTCCCATATTCCTTGGCAAGCTTTTTATGATGGTTGGCCATGTATTCATTCACGCCGCCTTCTCCTTTCCAACCATTAAGCACAGCACCACAATCAGCACACTCAACATATTTAACACTTCCAAACCATCTTACCTCTGGGTGATTATGCTCACATGTCTGTTGCTTTAATATACGCTCAACAGTATCCAAACGTCTTTCAAGCGCCCTCATCTCTTCACGCCAAGGCGCTTCTTTTACACTGCTCCAAAACATTATTCACCTCCGTTAATTAAATCAGCCACCCAGCTATCACCAATCACCGTCAGATGTGGCTTGAATATAGGCGACCATAATTCCCAGTTAGCTCTAACGTGTTCGTCATACCATATCGTTCCTGGCTCCATACGCACTCCGCATAGGTATATACGCTTATAGCCAAGCACAAGGCCAACTACCACTGCGAACCCTGCGCTGGTCATGCCAAGTGGCTCTGCATCCACCGTGTGATCTACGCGTTGTGACTCACAACCTGTGCGATACCCTATAACGGTTGTTGATGGGTGTATATTGTAGTGCGGGAAGTTATGCTCAGGTTTTCCGCACTCGTGACTGTGTAGTGTGGCGCAGTAGTCGTACATTGCCTGCCCATGTCCGCTATTATTGATCGACATAAAGTCGCTCATTGCATATGTGTATGCACCATATTCATCAACAAACCTTGATATATCCCTTCGTCTTAACGGATGGTTGCCGACGATAACCAACTCGTCGCCGTTGTCTTCTACGTCACGCAGATATTGCTTAGCGCAAACGCCTTCAATCTTTGGTATCATTGAAACAGCCTCCATATGAAGTAAATGAGTGCGGCTATAACACCGCCAGTCAATACAATCGGCAATGCTGTTAGAAATATCACAGTGAACAACACAGCAAACAACTGCGTCCATGTTGGTTCATTTTTCATTAAGGCCACCTATCTTTGTGGAATGTGTAAATCAATAGCGGAGTAATCAACAACCCGCTAACTATCATCACCATTCACCGTGTTTCCAATGTTGTCATAGTAAATATAAAGGGGGCTGGCATACATTGGCACAGCCCCCTGCCTCCTCTCCTAGAACTGTCCGTTGAAATCCTGCTGAACAGGCGGATTGTTCTGTACATATTGTTGTGCGTTATACCCCTGCTGCGGAGCCTGTTGCTGTTGTGGAGCCTGCTGTTGCTGTTGGCCTGTTGGCTTCCAGTCGTTCAGCGCGAAGTATTTCTTTCCACTTTGGCTCATCTTCATGTCCACGTTAACGTAGCCACGTTCGTTCCTGTGCTGTTGTAGGAATTGGATGAATTGATCCACGTTAAAGCATAGCTGGAGCTTAATCCAGTCTGGGGTGGTGGGTCTGCGGTCTGGGGAGAAGAGCCCATCTGCAAAAATTGTTTCGTTGTTGTCCATTGTTTTTCCTCCTTAGAATAAGTCGTCGTTAGCCGACGTGTTGTATTGTTTATTTCCTGCGTTCTGCGTAAGGCAGGCCGCGTCATCGTCTTCCTGTGCGATGTTGAGAATGCTTGCAAGTCCATAGCGCCTTGCGTAGGTTACGGCAGCGCCCATCTGCTGACTGTCATTAACCTGCTTCATACCTGCCTTGGTAATGGGGTATGCCTCGCTGATCATCTCACCGCTTTCGTGAATAATCATAGTGATGACGGCTGGTTGACCGTCTACGTTACCAAGTGGCTGGATGATAGCCAGCTTATGCTTTGCAAGGATGGGGCGTGTCTCAGCTATAAGCTTACCAAGTGTGAGATACTTGTAGCCGTATCCCTCAGCATCCTTACTTAGGTTGTGTAGCTCTGCTTGCGCCGCTACCAGTGCTGTTGCTAGTTGCTTCATTGTATTCCTCCTTTAATTATTAGCGAGTTCTTTTTCAATGTCTTCAATCAATTCACTCATTTTTACTTTGCAACTTCTGAGCTGTGAATATGTCTTTTGTTTTGATTGCACTTCAAGTAGCCCGTCATAGATGGTTCTAATCCGCTTAACAAGTAGCTCAAGGTCTATGTTTGCCCTATTAAAGTGTAGGTTATACTCAGACTTAATCTTAGTCTCTATGTAATTAACGTCTTGATTATAAGTGTCACAGCATTCCTGGAGTGTTCCTCTTATAACACCCTTTTTAGGTTGTCTGTTCTTAGTCCATAGGTATTTACCAAAAGCAACAACATACTCAAGATGAGAGTGATTTGCGTTACTCCAAATCTTTTTTCCAGAGGTTGAGCCGTAGCCTACACCCTTATCAAACGACATGCCAAGTTCTGAGAATGTTTGTTCAGTTAGATGGAGGGTGGCAGCCGCCCTATCATATTCGTACAGTTTAGTCACATCCTTGGTGCTAAGTATTGGCTTGATAAATTTACAATCTAAGTCAGCAGTAACCTCATGAACCTCTATTGGTAATGGGTCACCAATTTGTGTTACTTTCCTGTTAACAGCAGTCCAATCCCTTGTAAGTTTCTTGTATTCAAACTCAGCTTCTAAGGACGACCAATAGCCATCCTCGTCACAACACTCTAAGAGCTTTTGTCGTTTGTCATTAAAACCATCTGCTGAAAGCGTGTCGCCAGTTGAGTTTTCGTAGTGAGTTACTATTTCAGTGACGCTTACTGGAAGTATCTCAATACTATCGCACTCTACCTCTGCTCCACTATATCCTTCAATGTTCAGCACTTTGCCGTCAATTTTATAAGTTCCTCTTGGTAGCTTGACAAGGTAAACACCTTCATCTTTTAATTTTAATGCATTGTAATTCATAATTAACTCCTTAACTGATTCGTGAGTGATCGTCTAACAATATTGCGACAAGCAGCACCAGCACCACTGCCACGGTGAGTGTTGTGAGTCCTTGTAGCAGGTCAATCATTGTGTTGCTCCTTAGCTTTAATGCGTTGCTTGTCAAGCGCGATGAGCTTGTCAAGGTGGGCTATGTCTCTCAACACGGCTGCTGCTGTGTCAACGTAGCCGTTTGCTTCCAGGCGCTCCACTTCAGCTACGAGGTGTGCCCTGTAATACTCTACTGCTTTTATGCGTGCTGTTGGTGTCATTAATAGTAGTCCTCTGATTCTCGTTTAAGTCTGTTTAGAAAATTTTCCATACTCTCGTTTAAGTCTATCGTGCAGAATAATCCGCAGCACTCACAGCGCTGGCTCTTTCCTGGTATTACGCCTGCTTTACAGCACGCACTACGCTTGTCTTCGTCGTCAAAATCATCCTCGTCGTAATAATCCCAAGGGTCAGGATGGTCGTCACACCAGGCGTCCCAGTCTGCGGCAGGGTCTAAACATTTATACACCATTACATAGTTCCTCCGTCAGTTCGTCCACAAGACCGCGTGATACCAGCTGTACGGCTAGGTTAATCAACACCATACGTGTCTCAAGTAGTTCATTCTTCTCGTATTGATCATACCGTGGGAAGTATTGCGTTGCAAGATCAACAGCACTGGCCGCGTCTAGTAGATGTTTGGTTATGTCTTTCATGATTCCTCCGTGTATGGTTCAAAGTCTTCGCATCCATTCTCCATTACATCATGTAGCTTTCTTATTGCATTCTTAAAATCATCTACACCCATAACAAAGTGACCAGCTTTGCATTCCATCTCAGGTGGGTATCCTGGTGTCCACTCGCTATAGCCATGACAACCATCGCACATGTAAAAATTCTCACAATTTATACAGCATTCAATCATAGCTCAACCCTCACCTTCTTAACAGTCACCACGGGCTTGATCATCTCTGCTTCACGCATAAGGATGTAGGAGCCAACGAAACTTGGGTCGTAACAAGCGCTTGTTGGTACGCGTTCACAGCCCATAGCTATGTCCTTCAGTTCTGCTTTCAGATAGGCCAACGCTTCCTCTCGTGTAGCGAACGCCTCGCTCAGGCGTTGGCATTCAATGTCGTAGATGTAATACATGTAGATTCCTCCGTTAATTGTATATACTATACACCCTGGTTATCTATTTGTCAAGGGTCTTCCGCGCTTTTTCTTCAATTATTTCTATGGCCGATTTCAGATCGACCATCTCAGTGCGGCAACCGTTGTCTGACGCCTCGCACGCCAGTATGATGTGCTGTAGCGCGTCTTCCAGCTCTTCCACTCTTTTATCCTTGCCGCGTAATATGTCTCTGACGTGCTTAAATTTCATTGAGTGTTCTCCTGTCATTTTGATTGCTAATTCATCGCTGTCAATTATTTCAGTGCAGTCTGAGCACATCATCCCGTATATATAGTCACTGAAGAACGCATTGACAAACCTGTGCTCACAGTTCATCGTATTGCTCCTTTGTCAACGGCGTGAATACTTCTTGCCTATGTCTTAATATCTTTAATAGCCTAGCCTGCTCAATGTAGTAGGCGTAGTTTAGTGGTTCTGTAACACGCTTGTAGTTTTCGTGAGCCGTCTTGTAATGCTTTGCAACGACAAACGGAAGGTCGTCTACAGTTGCCTCATCTATGATAGGTTTAGCCGTCTTTGGGCCACAGCCTACTATACCGTCTATGGCGTCATCTGTGTCTCCGCGTAGCATCTGGTAGTATAGGTTGCGTAGCGCCTGTTCCTCTGATACGGTGATGAAGCGTGGGTCTTCACACTGCGTGTAGTATGGACTCTTCCATTCAGTGCCAAAGTAGTTGTGGAATATTCCTGGCGCTGTCAGCATATCCTTGTCACAACAGGACTTAATGCACTTATCAAGTCCAATACGCTCTGCTGTTATGGTCACAGCATCTTCGCTTTCGATGAAATAACAATACTGTATCCCCCATTTAGAGTGTGCGTAGCGCTTCATTTCATCCTTGAATTGTGGAGACTCTCGACCAGCCCTATTGCTCTTGTATGGTCTAGTGACAGCCACATGGTTGCGGAATATGTTCTTTCCGTCGATAGCCTCTACGAATGCTATAAAGCGTTCACATTGCGTGTCGTTTGTTATGCGCTTGATGTAGTTATCAAAAGAGAACTCAGCCTCTTTTATATCACCACTATGGCCAGCACCATAACATAAACTATCAGCATCAATTACCGTTATCATAGGTTCCTCCATGTGTTTACCTGCGCCAGCAAGTCCTGCGGATTAGCAAACCCAGCCCGCGCTATTCGATCTGCTACGGCTATAGCTTCGTCCCACGCTGCGAGTGTCTTCTTGCGGTCAGACCACCTGCTTGCGTCCTGTGCGTGTTCCATAGCTGTGGTGTATTCGTCTGCCAGCTCTATCATACGTTGTAGGTTCATTCAGCTTCCTCCTGTAGATTGTCATAACATGTCTCGCATACACAGCCGTAGTCATCGTGGTAACATACCTCGCAGTCGTCGTAGATTTCTCTTCCACATTTTTCACATTCTGTCATGCTATACCTCCAAGTATATGTGCTATTACGTCTACAGTCCAGCCATTGCCAAGCATCTTGTAGCGCTGTGTATTACTAACGCAGTCCGTGTAATTATCAGGTACTGTCTGTAATCTCTCGCATTCAACGGGATGTAGTCTGCGCATATATTTCTTGATTACGCCATACGGAACACCTTTGTGCATATTTGCAGTAAGACAGCAAGCCTTGCTGTCTACATCGTTCTTATGGAACTCCCAACGTGGCATTCCTGGTTGACGCTCACGGCTCATATAGTCTTTAGCTTTATCGCTCAAATATAGAGGCGTAAGGTCATACATCCCCATCTTACATCCACCACCACCACCACCAAGTGCAGCAAGAGCCTGTGTCTTACCATCTATATTGCGTATCCTGTTAGCTTGATTATCTTTACCATTGATGAGTCCGACAACACCACCTGGCTTATCACATTCTCTCTCAACCACCCTATTCTCGTCAACAACTAAACCTTCCATGTATCCATCTAATAAAACATCCCTCAACAATATACCCTTATCAGCAGGCTGTTCAACAGGAAAGTTAGTCCAGTATATGCGCTCTCTATTCTGTGCGCTGAGAAGTGATGAGTTGATGGTTGTCTTATGGATTGTACCTATACCACATTCCTCCAGCTGCTGAGTGATAACGTCCTGAAACTCCTTCTTCATCTTTACATTCTCAAGCATGACGTACTTAGGCTTAAACTCTTTTACACAATTAATAAACTCAAAGAACAGCTTGCTTCGTGGATCATCAAACGCAAGTTGCTTTCCTGCGAAACTGAACCCTTGGCAAGGGCTGCCTGCTATAATTAGGTCAATGTTGTCAATATCATAATTGAAATGCCAAATAGGCCAGTCGCATACGCTTCCAACGTGGGTTATGTCATCCCAGTTATTCTTGCTCACCTGTATAGCATACTTATCTATCTCACTTGCGAAGTATGCGTCAACATGTATTCCTGCTCTGTCCAGGGCAAGCCTTCCGCAGCTCATACCGTCAAATAAACTAAGCACTCTCATCTATACACCTCCTCTGGCAGATAATCGCCGTGTTCTGTCCGTATTTCGTTGTCTGCCCTGAACAGGCTCCAGTCGTAGCGCCTTGCTACCAGCACGTCATCTATCCTGCGTGCTAAGTCGTGCAACTCATCCGATTCTGCCTTGTTTAGAATGCGGCGTAGCTCTGTTATGTCCTGTTTGTTCAGCATACGTATTCTCCTGCCAGCTCAAGCTCCTGTACAGTCCATGTAATGAGGTCTTCCAGGTGCGCTATGATTGCCTCGCTCTCTGGCATTGTCACGTCTACGCTCTTCACTGCGTCCTGTAGTCTGTAAAGCTCGTCATACAGGTGTTGCACTGTCTCTTCTGTGTATTCTGTGTACATTAGTTCTGCTCCTTATAATCCCAGTCATAGCCTTTGTCGTTCAGATAATCTGCTATGTCGTCGATGAGCATAGCAAGCTGATCGTCTGTCAGCCCCTTGAGGAATTGGTCAAACTCTTCCAGGGTGTTAAACGTCTTTTCGTCCATTACGCTTCCTCCGTTCTATTATCAGGTCTAGGTGCTTGATGTGTTCGTCCAGATCACGTAGCGTGTCTGTATACTTGCCGTCAGTGGCCTTTGCTACGCGCTCACGCTCTTTTGTGGCTCTGCTACGCTCTTTGTGAAAAATGTCTGTCATGATAATATACACTCCGTTTAGCGTTATGTCAAGACTGCTTTGGATATTTATTAAGCAAATCCTCAGCCGTACACATCAGCATGGCGTAGTCGTCCCAGTAATCAGGGTCTACGTCTATGCCGAAG
>JABAHR010001932.1_pt3 | contig 26325 bp, 24 predicted proteins | sample 7062101 | NCBI WGS metagenome assembly JABAHR01 (sample SAMN14534553, study PRJNA622989) | marine sediment metagenome | biome: marine biome [ENVO:00000428]; feature: marine pelagic biome [ENVO:01000023]; material: deep marine sediment [ENVO:00002113] | place: India: Gulf of Kutch | collected...
GTGGCCTGGTACTGGCACTTCGTGGACGTCGTCTGGATCGGCCTGTACGTATTCGTTTACTGGATGTAGGCGCGCTTCTCTGAGCGCAGGCTGGTTCGCGGGCCGAGGCCCGCTCCTGCAGATGGAGCGATCCCGCGCTTAGAGAGGTCTGCGGGCGGGGCGTTTGTCGACCGAAGTAAAGCGCAGCGCAGCGAGCCATGAGGGAGATAAATGACCCGTTCGCAGACCGGGAACGAGGTCGCGAGACGCGGGCTGCTATTCGCCGATCCAGCCGAGCAGATAGGCGGCGACGAGGAAGACCACCAGGGTAATGGACAGCACGACGCGGATTTTCAGCGACGTGAGCATCCTGGTCGACTCCGGCGAGTCCCGGTCCCTGACCAGGAAGAAAAGCCCGGAAAACAGGCTGACCACGACGGCCGCCAGCAAGATCAAAATTATGACTTTCATTGAATACCCAGTGGCGCGGGATCGCGCAGTATAGCGTGGAGAGATCGCGACAGAAATCGAAAGGCTGCCTGCCTTACGCACTTGGCGCCGTGCTGGTCGCCCTGTTCGTCAGCCTCGGCGTGTGGCAGGTCAGTCGTGCTCAGGAGAAACGCGCCACGCAGCAGACTTTCGAGCGCAAGACGGGCTATACCCGTTTCGTTCATGGCATGGACGTGCAACCGCTGCAGCGGCTGTCGGCCGAGGGTATGTTCGATGCGCGGCACCAGTTTCTGCTCGATAACATCATCGTTGACAGCCGCAACGGTCATTACGTCCTGACGCCGCTCGTGTATTCGCCGGACGAACCGGCGCTGATCGTGAATCGCGGCTGGCTCGAGCGATCCGGCAATGACGTAGATGCCGCAGCGCTTGCGCTCCCCGATGGGCGCGTGACGGTACGCGGCCGCGCCGGCACACTGCCGCGGGCGGGGTATCGCATGGGTGCAGCCATCGAGTCGTCGTCGGAATGGCCACGACACGCGGTTTACCCGACACTGGACGAACTCGCCGCAGCGCTGGGAAGCCCGGTCCAGCCCTTCGTGCTGCTGATGGCGCCGGGGGAGGAATACGGCTTGTTGCGGCGCTGGGAGCCCGCAGAGATGGGGCCCGGGCGCCATTACGCGTATGCATTTCAGTGGTTCGCGATGGCCATCGTGCTGGCCGGCCTGCTGGCCTGGAATTTCCGCGAGCGAGGATATCGGAAGTGAGTGATTTGCAACGCAAGAAGGGACGTCTGCAGTTCTTTCTGATCGCGGCCCTGTTTTTCGGCCCGCTGCTGATCGCCGCATGGCTCTATTACGGCGGGGAGGCGCTACAGCCGCAGCAGAGGGCGAATCACGGCACGCTGCTCGAGCCTATCGTCAGCCTGCTCGACGAGACGCCCGGTTCCGTGATCCATGACAGCCGCACGTGGCGGCTGCTGTACGCCGAGCGCGGCGAGTGCGGCGATACTTGCCGTGAGGCGCTGTACACGCTACGGCAATCCCGACTCATGCTGGGCAAGGAGATGGACCGGGTCGAACGCGTGTTCTTGCATGGCGCCGAGCCTCCCGATACCCTCCTCGGTGCCGAAGAGCACCAGGGGCTCGTGGCTCTGCACGACCCGGCCTTGCACGCCCTGCTCGACGACAAGAGGCCCGCAACCCTGCCGGCTGGCGGATTCTTCCTTATTGATCCGCACGGCAACCTGGTGCTGTATTTCAGCCCGGACATCGAGCCGCGAGACATGGTCGATGACATCAAGCGTCTGCTGAAACTGTCTCGTATCGGCTGAGCGAGGAACGATTTTGAGCGCAAACATAGAAAGACTGACGGACTGGCGCGATTACTACGAGCTGACGAAACCCCGCGTCGTCATGCTCATCGTGTTTACGGCGGTGGTCGGGATGTTTCTGGCCGTACCGGGCTGGCCCGGCACCCCCGCAATGCTGTTCGGCACGATCGGTATCGGCATGGCGGCTTCCGCGGCCGCGGTTTTCAACCACGTGCTGGATGCCCGCATCGATATTCACATGCTGCGCACGCGCGGCCGGCCGTTGCCCGAGGGGCGTGTCAGCGAAAGCAATGCGCTCGCGTTCGCATCGGCAACCTGCGTGCTGTCGATGATCGTGCTGTGGTTCCTCGTCAATCCGCTGACCGCGGTGCTGACCTTCGGCTCCCTGATCGGCTACGCGGTCATCTACACCGTCTATCTGAAACGGGCCACGCCACAGAACATCGTCATCGGCGGTGCTGCGGGTGCGGCGCCGCCGGTACTTGGCTGGACCGCGGTTACCGGTGAAATCACCAGCAGCGCGCTGCTGCTGTTCCTGATCATCTTCGTCTGGACACCGCCGCATTTCTGGGCGCTCGCGATCGCGCGAAAGGACGAGTACGCGAAGGTCGGCATCCCGATGCTGCCGGTTACGCACGGCGAGGATTACACCCGCCTGCACATTCTGCTCTACACGATACTGCTGGTCGTGATCACGATCATTCCGTATCTCACGGGGATGAGCGGCCTCATCTATCTCCTGACGGCGGCGTCGCTGGGGGCCGTCTTCCTGAACTACGCCATCCGCATGCTGCGCGACAGGGATGACGTCGAACTGCCGATGCGCACGTTCAAGTTCTCGATCACCTACCTCGCCATCCTGTTCGCGGCCCTGCTCGTCGACCACTACTTCCTGCTGCAGCTGAGCATCTAGCGCGACCGGTTCCTCTGCGTGAGAACCAGCGCGACGCCACCGAGTGTCGCGGCGGAGGCCAAAACGAGCCGCAGCGTCACTGCTTCCGACAACAGTAGCACGCCGCCGATGGCGGCGATGACCGGCACCGATAACTGTACGGTCGCTGCCCCGGTTCCCGTCAGGCCCCTCAGCGCGGCATACCAGATGACGTAGCCGATACCGGACGCTACCGCGCCCGACACGACGGCATAGCCGGCACCCGCCGCGGTCACCTCGAATTCACCGGCGAAGACCAGGCTGGTCACCACCACCAGCGGTACCGCGTACAGGAAGTTGTGCGCCGTTGCCTCGATCGGGTCAACCGCCGATCGCCCTACGAGTGAATAGGCGCCCCAGGAAACGCCGGCGACCGCCATCAGCGCGGCGCCCAGCGGATCCGGCGCTGTCAGGCCCGGTGATACCAGGTAGACGAGACCGGCGATGGCGATGACGAGGCCCATCCACGAGACCCGCGAGAAATGCTCGCCGGCGCGCAAAGCAACGGTGAACATCGTCAATTGCACGGCGCCGAACAGGATGAGCGCACCCGTGCCGGCACTCAGCGACAGGTACGCGAATGCGAAGAACACCATGTAAAGGTACAGGGCGATTACGGAGCGCCAGTTCGGTGTCTCCCTGGCCGTCCTGCGCCTGACCAGCAGGATGCCGGCAAGCAGCAGCGCGCCGGCGATGGTACGTGCCGTGGCGAAACTCGCGGCGTCGATGAGCCCGGCGCCCAGCGCCAGCCGGCACAGCACCGAGTTGGCCGCGAAGGCGATCATCGCGGCCGCCGTCAGGAACAGCGTATTTGCTTTCATTCGGAGCGCAGTTTTTCTCCAAGAATAGCAGGACACGTCCTTGCCCGGGAGGCGGACTGCCGCGATACACTCTGCGTAGCCATGAGGGATCCACATCAAACCGAGGTCTTCGAGCGCGTGGTGCGGCCGCATTTCGACCGCCTGTACCGTCTGGCGTGGCGGCTCACGGGCGCGAAGGCCGAGGCCGAGGACCTGTTCCAGGAACTGCTGGTCAAGGCGTTCGGCATGCTCGACGAACTGGTTCACATCGAGGAACCGGGCTCGTGGCTGTCCCGCGTAATGTACAACCTGTTCGTCGATCAACACCGGCGTTTCGCGCGCCAGCGCATGCTCCTCGTCGACGAGGGTCACCTCCCTGGCGACGGGCTCGCGGACCTGGCCGGCGAGTTCGACCCCGTGGCCGACAGTGAGCGGTACGAGAAATTCCGGCGCCTGGATGCGGCATTGCAACAACTCAGCGAGGAACACCGCATGGTCGTGCTGCTGCACGACACCGAGGGCTATAAGTTGGAGGAGATCCGGCGTATGACGGGGATTCCGGTCGGTACCATAAAGTCCCGGCTGCACCGGGCACGAGCCAGATTACGTGAAATTCTTCAAGAACATGGAACCGTTTCCTGACGGCGAGCGTGTATAAGCACAGACAGGACCGAAGTCATGAACAGCACACGAATCACAGAGGAGCAGGCGCTCCTCGACCTGCTGAAGGAATACCCGGTGCCGCCGGCGGAAGCGGGATTCTACGATCGGGCGCTCGTGCGCGCCGTTCACAAGGGCTCTCGGCGGCAGCGCAATCGCTGGATGCTGGCCGGCTTCGGCTCGGCACTTGCGGCAGGCCTCGCCATCTGGATGATTACCACGGTGCTCATGACGGCGCCGCAACTGCCGGACGCGGGGCCGGCTATTCCCGGCGTGAGCATCGCTTTGGAGCAAGAACATACCGTACGTCTCGTGTTCTCGTCCGCGGAGGCGCTGGACTCAGCGACACTGACAGTCTCGCTGCCCGAAGGTATCGAGCTGGCGGGTTTCCCCGGGCAGCGCGAAATCACCTGGGAGACGAGCCTAGAGGAAGGCAAGAATCTGCTCCCGCTGACGCTGATCGCACTGACACCGGCGGGCGGCGAATTGCTGGCCCGCCTCGAACACAAGGATCGTAACCGGACTTTCCGTTTGCAGGTGGACGTTTCCTGAGTCACGGCCGGACCGGGCGTTCGCGCAATATTGAGGGAGTATTGCCATGAGACAATTCAACTTGTTTATCGCAGTGCTGGTGCTGACTTGCTTTGCGTTCATGCCGGTCGCCGCACGGGCGGACGCGGACCTGGACGACCTGGACGTCATGATGGAAGTGCTCGATGACGACACCGACCTCGACGACGACATTGCCGAGATGGCCGAGATGCGGGGCCCCGAGGACGATGATGAGGACGACGACAACTGGGACGACGAGGACGAATACGAGGACGAACGCTCGGCCGAAGATGAAGAGGACGACGAGTCCGGGGATGAAGACGACGACTTCGGCGATGATGAATCCGACGACGACGACGGCATGGACTTCGAAGACGAAGACGGTGCGGACGACGACTTCGAAAGCGACGACGACATCGACGACATCGACGACATCGACGACGACGAACAGGATCACGAGGAAGGCGAAGACATCGAGGACGACGAGTTCGATGACGAGGACGAGATGGAAGACGACCTCGATGACGGAAGTGAGGACGACGACCCCACGGACGACTAGGGTCAGCGCAGATCGTCTCCCGCCTGACCTGTCTCAGGCGCACTCCGCAGTGATCCCCCTGGGCGCCCTCCGTCCAGGGGGATTTTCTTGCGCCATGTCATGGTTTTCGAACCGGATATCGGGCATTTTTGCGATCTGACATAACGCACCACGGGAACTCCTCGAATTACCGACGCACCGCCAAAACCCCGAATCGACGGACCTGTGCGGACAATAGCCGCGGTCCTGGCGCTCGCCTGCCTATTGGCCGGCGGCGCTGCTGCTGCCATGAGCGCCGAAGAGCTCTTCCGGGAGGGCAACCGCCTGTTCCGTGACGACCTCTACTGGGCCGCGCTGCTGCGTTACGAGCAGGCCGCCGAAGCGGGAATGGATTCGGCACTGCTGCATTACAACACGGGCGTAGCACACCACAAGGCCGGCCAGCACATCCGCGCGCGCGAGTCGCTGCAGAAAGCGACGCGCTCATCGTCCCTGCGGCAGCTCGCGCACTACAACCTCGGGCTGAACGCTTTTGCCGCGGGCGACAACGATGAGGCGCTGCAGTGGTTCCACTACGCCCGAGATCAGGGCACCAGCGAGGAGATATCGGCCCTCGCCCGTATCGCCATCGCTCGAATTCGTCGCGGCCAGGCTGAAGAAGACCCTGTGCACCAGCAAGCAGCGAAGGCGCAGAAGGAGAGGGATACATTCGCATTCGGCTACTTCGCCAGCGTCGGCTACGGCAGCGACAGCAATGTCTTCCGGTCGCCGTCCGAACCCTACATCGACTTCGCCAACCCGAACCTGCCGCTCATCGTGCCCGAGGTCCAGAGCGGCGGTTACCTGCCGTACGACCTGGGCGCGAAGTACATGATCAACACCTACCGGTTCGAAGGCTTCTACGCGGCTTACCGGGCCAGCGGCGAGTATTACGTGGACCGCAATCAGCGCGATGCGGACGAGTTCCGCCACGAACTTCGCATCGGCAACGAGTACGTCCGCCGCGAGGAAGACCGCAAGCGCGAGCTGTACAGCGCCTTCCGCTTTGCGCAACGCGACGGCGTCTACTACGACCCTGACGACGGCTTGCCGCGCGCCGTCAATGGCGTGGACATCGGCGATCGCTTGAACTACACGCGCTACGGCCCGGACCTGCGCCTGCGCCAGCGATGGGGAAAGCTGGCCCTCGGGCTGGTCGCCAAGGGCTACCTGTACGACTACGAAGCGGTCGAGATCGTGCCTTCGTACGATCACGAGTACTTTCTCTTCAGCCTGCACACGCAGTTCTCGTTCACACGCACCTCGCTCCTGCGCATCACGGCAGAGAAATTCAGCCGGCGTTACAGCGACCGGCCTTCCTTCGACCTCGACGGCAGCCAGCCGATCGGCAACCCGGGCGTTCGTTACGACTACGTCGGCCTGTCCCTGCTCGCAAGGCAGCGCCTGGCGAAGACCGTGTGGGTAGGGTTCGAATACGAACGCGTGGATCGCGAGGACCGCTATCTCGGGTACAACGACTACGTCCGCGATCACTACGAGTTCGAGCTCCACTGGTCGCCGGGGGTCCGTTTCGACTTCGAGTTCTCCGGCTACTATCGCAACTACAAATACGACAACGCGTTTGCGTTCAATAACCCCGCACTGCCCACCAAGACGCTGGAGACGGCCAGGGGTGACGTCACGATAAGCTACCGGATAACACCCCGGCTCAGCGTCTCCCTAAAAGGGCGTTTCGACGACTATGTCTCCAACGACTCTCGCATCCAGTACGAGCGTGGCCGCTACTCGCTGAACCTCGTCTGGCGGCGGGACCACGGCCCGTAAACAACCGCTGCACCTGCCCGAATCCGCGCGCAATCCTGCTAAACTTGCGCGCTTCATGGACGTCACCCCGATACTCGAATCCCTGAACGATGCACAGCGGCAGGCCGTCACGGCACCCGCAGAGCCGACCCTCGTCATCGCCGGTGCCGGGAGCGGCAAGACGCGCGTGCTCGTGCACAGGGCGGCCTGGCTGATCGACGTCGAGGGAGTGTCCCCGCAGGGGCTGCTCGCCGTCACCTTCACCAACAAGGCAGCGGCGGAGATGCGCGGCCGCATCGAGTCGCTGCTCGGCATGCCCGTCAGTCACCTGTGGATCGGCACCTTTCACGGCCTGGCGCATCGCCTGCTGCGGCGGCACTGGCGGGAGGCGAAGCTGCCGCAGAACTTCCAGATCATCGACTCGGACGACCAGCTGCGCCTGATCAAGCGCCTGCTGAAGAACCTCGAGATCGACGACAGCCGCTGGGTGCCGAAGGAGATCCAGTGGTTCATCAATGCACAGAAAGACGAGGGCCTGCGGCCGCAACATCTCGATGACGAAGGAGACCCGAACCGTCGACAGATGATTGCGCTGTACGCCGCTTACCAGGAAGTCTGCGAACGCGGCGGCCTCGTCGATTTCGCGGAACTGCTGTTGCGAGCGCACGAACTTTGGCGGGACAACCCGGACCTCCTGGCCCACTACCAGCGGCGCTTCCGTCACCTGCTCGTCGACGAGTTCCAGGATACCAATGCGATCCAGTACGCGTGGCTGCGGCTGCTCGCGGGCGACAATGCGGCGATTCCCTTCGTCGTCGGTGACGACGACCAGTCGATCTACCGCTGGCGGGGCGCGCGCGTCGAACATATCCACCGCTTCCAGCGGGACTTCCCGAATGCAACGGTGGTGAAGCTGGAACAGAATTACCGCTCCACGTCCACGATCCTCAATGCCGCCAACGCGGTCATCGCGAACAACGCGGACCGCCTGGGCAAGAACCTGTGGACCGAGGGCGCCGAGGGCGAGCCCATCCGGCTCTATGCCGGGTACAACGAGCGTGACGAAGCGGATTTCGTCATTGGTCGCCTGCGAGACTGGATCGACCAGGGGCACGCTCGCGCCGACGCCGCGGTACTGTACCGTTCAAACGCCCAGTCGCGTGTCCTCGAAGAGGGACTCATCAACGCAGGCATACCGTATCGTGTCTATGGCGGCCTGCGTTTTTTCGAGCGCGCGGAGATCAAGGACGCACTCGCCTACCTGCGGCTGATATCGCATCGCGAGGACGACGCTTCTTTCGAGCGCATCGTCAACCGGCCGACGCGCGGCATCGGCGCCCGTACCGTCGAGATCATGCGCGCCTACGCGCGCGCCAACAGCTGCACGATGTGGCGTGCCGCCGGCGCGGTGGCGAGCGACGAACTCGCCGGCCGCGCGGCCAACGCGGTACTGGCGTTCATGAACCTCATCGAGCGCATGGCGCGCGAGACGACCGGGCTCGACCTGCAGGACAAGGTCGACCACGTGATCCACGCCAGCGGGCTCGTCGAGATGTTCAGGAACGACAAGGGCGAGCGCGGCGAGACGAAGCTCGAGAACCTCATGGAACTGGTCAGCGCGGCGAAGAGCTTCGAGCCGGATCCGGCGCAAGAAATGTCGCCTCTCGATGAGTTTCTCTCGCACGCCGCACTCGAGGCGGGAGAGGGCCAGGCCGAGGCGTGGGAAGACTGCGTGCAGCTAATGACCATGCACTCCGCGAAAGGTCTCGAATTCCCCCTCGTGTTCCTATCCGGCATGGAAGACGGGCTGTTTCCGCACCAGCGCTCGATCGCGGACCCGAACGGCCTGGAGGAGGAGCGGCGCCTCTGCTACGTGGGCATCACGCGCGCGAAGCAAACCCTTTACGTCACCTATGCCGAGCAACGGCGCCTGCACGGCATGGATAGCTTCTCCCAGCCATCGCGTTTCATCTCTGAAATCCCCGACGAGCACATTGAGGAGATTCGCCCGCGTGTCCGGGTGTCACGACCGGTGCGCCCGCAGCGATCAGGGGCGGCGACTTCGCTCAGGAAGTCCGCCGATACGGAGATGGGTGTCAGGCTGGGCCAGCGCGTTCGCCACGGTAAATTCGGCGACGGCGTGATCCTGAATTACGAAGGGCAGGGCGCGCACGCCCGGGTCGAAGTCAATTTTGAGACGGCCGGCACAAAATGGCTGGTTCTGTCCTATGCCAATCTCGATCTGATGTAGACTTGACACCCTGCAGCGACACGTTTGTGTTGCGCCGAAAAGCCTGTCGACAACAATGAAGATTCTAATACTCGGTGCAGGTCAGGTTGGTTCTTCCGCCGCTTATCATCTGTCGCGCGAAGAGGCTAATGACGTTACCGTCGTCGACGTTCGTGCCGACGTGCTCCGCGAATTACAGGACCGACTGGATATTCGCACGGTCGTCGGCCACGCCGCCTACCCGGAAGTGCTCGAGCGCGCCGGCGCCAACGACGCGGACATCGTCGTCGCCCTTACGGACATGGACGAGATCAACATGGTCGCGTGCCAGGTCGCTTACACCCTGTTTCACACTCCCACCAAGATAGCCCGTATCCGCTCAGCGGAGTACATGAATTCGTCCCGGCTTTTCTCGCAGGACGCCATTCCGATCGACGTCGGTATCAGCCCAGAGCAGCTGGTGTGCGAATATGTGGAACAGCTCATACTCTATCCCGGTGCCTCCCAGGTACTCGATTTCGCCGGCGGTCGCGCGCGGCTCGTCGGTGTGATCGCTGACCGCGACGGTCTCCTCGTCGGCCAGCGAATCGCGACGCTCAAAGACCACGTACCCAACACCGAGGGCCGTATCGCCGCCATCTACCGGCAGGGCAAAGCCATGCTCCCGGACGGCGAAACGGTCATCCAGGAGGGCGACGAGGTGTTCTTCATCGCCGACCGCAAGGATATCCGCGTGTTCATGAGCGAGATGCGGCGCCTGGAGGAACCCGTTCGGAGGGTCGTGATCGCGGGCGGCGGCAACATCGGCGTGCGGCTCGCGCTTGCGCTCGAGCAGACGAACCAGGTCAAGATCATCGAGCGCGATCTGGGCCGGGCGCGGGTCATCTCGGAGCAGCTCAATCGCGCGATCGTGCTCGTCGGTGACGCCGCCGACGAAGAACTGCTGCTGGAGGAGAACGTGGACAATGTTGACGTGTTCTGCGCCATCACCAATTCCGAGGAAGCGAACATCCTCAGCTCGATGCTCGCTAAGCGCCTCGGCGCGCACAAGGTGATGGCACTGATCAACCGCGCATCGTACGTCGACCTCGTGGAGGCGGGCAGCATCGACATCGCGATCTCGCCGCAGCAGGTCACGATCGGCTCGCTGCTCGCGCACGTCCGCCGCGGCGATGTCGTCAAGGTCCATTCTTTGCGTCGCGGCGCCGCGGAGGCCATCGAGGCCATTGCGCACGGTACCGAAAAGGAGTCGCTGGTCGTCGGCCGAAAGATAGAGGAAATCGAACTGCCGAAGGGCACCGCTATCGTCGCACTGGTGCGCAATGACAAGGTGATCATCGCTCATCACGATACTGTTATCGAGACCGATGACCACGTCATTCTCTTCATGACGGATCGACGCAAGATCGAGCGCCTCGAGCAGCTGTTCCAGGTCGGCGTAACTTTCGTCTAGAGGTCCGGGCGCGGGATGAACTGGTCCGTCGTACAACGCATTCTCGGGCTGCTCCTGATGATGTTCAGCGTGACCATGCTCCCGCCGATCTTTTTCAGCCTGCTCTACGCGGATGGGGCCTGGCTGTCCTTTGTCGAGGGCTTCGCGCTAACGTTGGCAGCCGGCCTGGTCTGCTGGCTCCCTGTTCGCCGCGAGCGCAGGGAATTGCGGTTGCGCGACGGCTTCCTGGTCGTGGCGTCCTTCTGGACCGTACTCGGATCTTTCGGCGCGGCTCCGCTGTACTTCGATGACAGCCTTTCGCTATCGATCACGGATGCGGTTTTCGAATCCATATCCGGACTGACCACGACAGGAGCAACGATTCTCACCGGGCTCGATGCGCTACCGAAGTCGATACTCTATTACCGCCAGCAGTTGCAGTGGCTGGGCGGCATGGGCATTATCGTGCTCGCGGTCGCCGTGCTACCGATGCTCGGCGTCGGTGGCATGCAGTTGTATCGCGCGGAGACACCCGGGCCGGTCAAGGACACCAAGCTGACGCCGCGGATTACCGAAACCGCGAAGGCGCTCTGGTACGTCTACCTCGGATTCACGACCGCCTGCTCAGTCTTCTACATGCTCGCCGGCATGGGCTGGTTCGACGCCCTGTGCCACGCGTTTTCCACGGTTGCCATCGGCGGCTTTTCGACACACGACCTGAGTATCGGGTATTTCGACAGCGCGGCCGTCGATCTCGTCGCGATCGTGTTCATGTTCTTCGCCGGCATCAACTTCTCGCTGCACTTCTTCGCCTGGCGATATAAATCCATCCAGCATTACGCGCAGGACCCGGAGTTCCGCGCCTACACGTTCGTGCTGGTAGTGCTCTCGCTGATGGTGGTCTCGGCACTGCTCTACTTCGACACTTTCGTCGGCCCCGGCAATGCCATCGTCAACGGGCTTTTCCAGGCCGTTTCCATTGCCACGACAACCGGTTTCACGACGTCCGACTTTGCGGCGTGGCCGACGGCCATACCGGTGCTGCTGATATTCGCAAGCTTTATCGGCGGGTCCGCGGGCTCCACCGCCGGCGGCATCAAGGTGATTCGTTGGCTGCTGGTTTACAAGCAGGGCGTCCGCGAGATCGTGCGCCTCGTGCATCCTTCGGCCGAGATCCCGGTAAAGCTCGGCAACAAGGCGGTGCCTTACCGGGTCGTGGATGCCGTATGGGGCTTCTTCTCGATTTACGTGATCGTCTTCGCGGCGATGATGCTCGCAATGATGGCCACGGGCCTCGACCAGGTAACCGCGTTTTCGGCAGTCGCTGCGACACTCAACAACCTCGGCCCAGGGCTCGGGGAGGTTTCGAGGGGCTTCATGTCAGTGCCCGATATAGCGAAGTGGATCGCGATCGTCGGCATGCTCCTGGGGCGCCTGGAGATCTTCACGCTGCTCGTCCTGATTACGCCGACATTCTGGCGGCGCTGAGCCTTGAACCACGCACCGGCTCGGAATCGTCTCCTAGACACTCTCGACAGGATCAGCAGGTTGTCGGGGCGCATAACGTCCTGGCTGACGCTGGTCATGGTGATCGTGACCGTCGTCATCGTCGTCATGCGTTACGTGTTCGATGCGGGGGCGGTCTGGCTGCAGGAGTCGGTCGTGTGGATGCACGCCGTCGTGTTCATGGTCGGCGCAGCGTATACCCTGCAACAGGACGAGCATGTTCGCGTCGATATCTTCTATCGCGAGATGGGCAAGCGGCGGCGCGCATGGGTCGATCTTCTTGGCACGCTGCTGTTTCTGCTCCCGGTGTGTGCCTTCCTGGGCTACAAATCGTGGGATTTCGTGGCGGTCTCGTGGCAACTCGGTGAGTCTTCCCGCGAACCTGGCGGTATGCCGTACCCGTTCGTGCCCCTGCTCAAGTCGGTATTGCTGGTCATGCCGCTGCTGCTCGGCGTGCAGGGTGTGGCGTTGCTGATCCGGTCCCTGCGTGTCATCCGGGCTCGCGCCTGATGGAGTGGATGGCATTGCTGCTTTTTGTCAGCGTGATCCTGGCGCTGCTCGCGGGTTTCCCGGTCGCCTTCACGCTTGGCGGCACGGCGCTGACGTTCGCGGCGATCGGCGCCATCACGGGGACCTTCAACGATGCCCTGCTGTCCAGCCTGCCGAACCGGGTCTTCGGCATCATGGGTAACGAGACGCTCGTCGCGGTGCCGTTGTTCGTCTTCATGGGCGTAACGCTCGAGAGAGCGCGCATCGCCGAGGATCTGCTCGATACACTCAGCCGCTTGTTCGGTGGCCTGCGCGGTGGCCTCGGCATTTCCGTAACATTCGTAGGCATGCTACTGGCGGCAAGCACCGGCATCGTCGGTGCCACCGTTGTGACGATGGGGCTGTTGTCGCTGCCGACGATGCTCAAGCGCGGCTATTCCCCCGAGGTGGCGACCGGCACAATCTGCGCATCCGGCACGCTGGGCCAGATCATCCCGCCGTCGATCATCCTCGTCATGCTCGGCGACGTGATGTCGAGCGCCTACCAGCAGGCGCAGGTGGAGATGGGCATCTTCTCGCCGAAGACGGTGTCGGTGGGCGACCTGTTCGCCGGCGCGTTGATGCCGGGACTGCTACTGGTGCTCCTCTACGTACTCTACCTCCTCGGCGCAGCGTTCCTCAGACCCGACCTGATGCCCGCCCACGAGCGCGGCGACGATGACGCCGTATCGATCTCGCAGATCCTGCAAGCGCTGTTGCCGCCGTTGGCGCTGATCTTCGCGGTACTCGGCTCGATCCTGTCCGGGCTCGCAACACCCACAGAGGCGGCGGGCGTCGGCGGCATGGGCGCGCTGCTGCTGGCGCTGTCACGGCGCGAGCTGAGCCTCTCCCGTCTGCGCGACATCATGCAGGCGACTCTGAAGATCAGCAGTATGGTATTCCTGATCCTCATCGGCGCCTCGCTTTTTTCGCTGGTCTTCCGGGGCTTCGGCGGCGATGACGGCGTGCATGCGATTCTCGAATCCCTGCCGGGCGGTGTCGCGGGCGCTGTCATTCTCGTGATGCTCGTGATGTTCCTGCTCGGCTTCGTGCTCGACTTCATCGAGATCACGTTCGTGGTCGTGCCGATCGTCGGGCCCGTGCTGCTCGCCATGGGACTGGACCCCGTGTGGCTTGGCGTGATGATCGCGATCAACCTGCAAACTTCGTTCCTGACGCCACCGTTCGGTTTCGCATTGTTTTACTTGCGGGGTGTGGCGCCGCCGTCCGTCACGACGCAACAGGTCTACCGCGGCGTGGTGCCATTCATTGCAATCCAGCTGGGCGCGCTGCTCCTGATCGCCCTGTTTCCGGAACTCGTCACCTGGCTGCCCGGGAAGATCTACGGAAATTGATCGTTCGGCAAGGACGCTTTCCCGGGCGCAATCGGACTCGGTCTCGGTTCGAGAACCGCTGCTACAGCTGCACTTCAGCGCCGGGTCGCGAGAAACGCCTGCTCCGTGATCCGCTGGTTCGGAATCGATTGCGCAAGGAATGACGACCAGGACTCATAAATCCTTGCCGCCATGGGGTCGTCGGCAACCAGCTCTTCGAGGATCTCCTGCGCGATTGACTTGAGGTACTGCAGCACGTCATCCGGGAACTGCCGCAGCTCGACGTCCGGGTCCGCCATCAGCTGCTCCAGCGCCACGGCGTTGCCGTGCGTGTACTCGGACTGCATGTCCGTGGTGATCGCCTGGCAGGAAACCTCGATGATCGCCTGCAGGTCCGGCGGCAGGGAGTCCCAGGCCTGGCGGTTGACGTAGGCCTGCAGCGCGGGCGCGGGCTCCTGCCACCCGGGGTAGTAGTAGTACTTCGCGACGGTGTGCAGGCCGAGCGTGATGTCGTTGTAGGGGCCGACCCATTCCGTCGCATCGATGGCGCCGGTCTGCAGCGAAGTGAATATCTCCGACGCCGGCAGCGTCACCGGGGTACCGCCGGCGCGGCGCAGCACTTCGCCGCCGAGGCCCGGGATGCGCATCTTGAGGCCCTTGAGGTCGTCGACCGAGTTGATTTCCTTGTTGAACCAGCCGCCCATCTGCACGCCGGTGTTGCCGCAGGGGAACGGCACGAGGTTGAAGGGCTCGTAGAGTTCGCGCCAGAGCTCGAGCCCACCGCCGTAATACAGCCAGGCGTTCATCTCCATGAACGTCATGCCGAACGGAATGGCGGTCATGAACTGCGCCGCGGGCACCTTGCCCTTGTGGTAGTACGACGCGTCGTGACCCATCTCCACGGTGCCGCGGCTTGCAGCATCGAAGGCTTCGAAGGCCGGCACCAGTTCACCGGCCGCATACACCTTGATTTTCAGCCTTCCCCCCGATGCCCGGTCGATGCGGTCGACGAGATTGTTGACGGCGATACCGAGCCCCGGGTACTTCGGTGGCCACGAGGTTGCAATGGACCACTCGAACTTCTCACCGGGAAGCGCGGCCGGCACGTCGGCGCCGCCGTCCTGTTTCGAGCATGCCGCCAGCCCGGCCGCAGCCGCCAAGCCGCCTACGAATTGTCGTCTTTTCATTGCTCACACCGCGCGGGGGTCAAAACAGCCGCTAGTGTATGCGGCGATCACCTCAGGCGCCAGCACCCCACTAACCGGGCCTTTTTGATGAAAAAAGATTTATTTTTCCCACTTTATGAAATTTTTTTAATTGGTGGGGTTACCATATCTCTTTTGGGTGTTTCTGACCAGAAAGTGGGCCCCAATCTTCCGACCGGGGCCCGTCCTTCCCTGGGCCGGCCGACGGGGCGGACAACCGGGGCGCCGTCCATGGCCACCCGACACGCCCGCCACGATGGAGCACCGGGGCCGGCGTACCCACCGGCCGGTATCGACAATGTCGCACGGTCGCTGCCTGGCTATGGCCTTTGTTACTCGCAGATGCATTAATAAAGGTTCATGAGCCACGGAAAACGGTCGGGACAGCAGATAGATGATTGGCTTGTTACAACGCGTCACGGGTGCCAGTGTCGCCGTCGACGGTGAGACCGTCGGGGCGATCGGGCGCGGCCTGCTCGCGCTGGTGGCCGTGCACAGGGACGATGACGAACGGGATATCGCGCGACTTGCGGAACGAATTCTCTCCTACCGGGTCTTCCCAGACGATCGAGGGCGAATGAACAGGAGTATTCTCGACGAAGCGGGCGGCCTGTTGCTGGTCCCGCAGTTCACACTGGCGGCGGACACGAAGAAAGGCACGCGGGCCAGCTTCACCCGCGCCGCCCCCCCCGAGAAGGGCGAGGCGTATTTCCGGCAGCTGGTCGCCGCCTGCCGTGAGAGGCTCGAGGTAGTGGAGACGGGGCGGTTCGGCGCGGACATGCAGGTTAGCCTGGTCAATGACGGGCCGGTTACGTTCTGGCTCGAAAGCTGAGCGTTCGCGATCCGTGATTTTGGTACGGTTTTATTGCCAATTCATCGGTATCATGAACATAATGCGCGCCCGGTTCTGGCCGGGCCTTTGAGAGGATTAGGGGCTCCGCCCCGGGAGTAACGGATGTTTGCCAACATTAGCTGGCCACAGCTATTGATCATCCTGGTGATCGTGCTCGCCATCTTCGGCACGAAGCGTCTGCGCACCCTGGGTTCCGACCTGGGTAGTGCGGTCAAGGGATTTCGCGGCGCGATGAAAGAGGCGGAAGAAGAAAAAGATCAGCTCGAGGATGATTCAAAGGAAGACGCCAACTTCGAAAACACGCCAGTCGACGAGCCCCGCAAGAACAGCTGACTGACCCCGCCCCATGTCCGGCATCGGCTTTTTCGAACTCGTGATTCTGTTCATGATCGGGCTGGTCGTGCTCGGGCCCCAACGCCTGCCGAAGGTTGCCAATCAACTCGGCACGTGGATAGGGCAGGCGCGGCGCATGACCCGCGTCATGAAACGCCAGCTCGAAGACGAGCTGGATCTCGGCGACAACTTCAAGAGCCTGAAGAACCTCGGCGACGAGCTGAAGGACGACCTCACGATCGGGCCTGCGGCGGCACACGTCCCGCGCGACGACGACACGTACTCGCCCGTGCACGACAAGGGCCCCGATCCCTCCGTGGCAGCCATTAGAGTCGAGGAAGAGGCGGAGGGCGCCGAAGCCGACGCTGCGCCGGACGACGAGGGAGACGCTGAAGAACGGGCGAAAGAGAAGCCGGCGTGAGCGACGAACCCCGCAACACGGACGACGAGCCGCAGGGAGAGCATCTCGCCGAGGGAACGCTGCTTTCCCACCTCATCGAGCTGCGCTCGCGACTCATCAAAATCTCGATCGCGGTCGTGGGGATGTTCGTGATCCTGCTGCCGTTTTCGCAAAAGATCTTCGTGGCCGTATCGAAGCCCCTGGTCGACGTCCTGCCCGGCCAGAAGATGATCGCGACGGCCGTCGCATCGCCCCTGCTGACGCCGTTCAAGCTCACCTTCTTCGTCGCATTGTTTGTCGCGATGCCCGTCGTGCTCTACCAGATATGGGCATTCGTTGCGCCCGGCCTGTACAAGAGAGAGAAGCGGTTCGCCTTCCCGTTGCTCGGCTCCAGCATCATCCTGTTCTATTCGGGCATCGCGTTCGCCTACTTCGTCGTATTCGAACTCGTGTTCGGCTTCTTCGCTTCGGTCACGCCGCAGAGCGTGGAGATGATGACCGACATCGCCGCCTACCTCGACTTCATCACCAAGATCTTCCTCGCGTTCGGCCTCGCCTTCGAGGTGCCGATCGCCACGGTGCTGGTCGTCTGGACCGGCCTGACGACGCCGGAAAAGCTGGGCAAGGCCCGGCCGTACGTTTTCCTCATGGCCTTCATCATCGGCATGTTCCTGACACCGCCCGACGTGATCAGCCAGACGCTGCTGGCCGTGCCCGTATACCTCCTCTACGAGCTGGGCATACTGATGTCGAAACTGTTCGTGCGGCAGCGCAGCCGCAAACCCGACGAGGCGGTTGCCGCAGAGGACTGACGGGCTAGTCGGCGACGCGGACAGGTGGCATTGCGTTACCGATTTGTGTACTTTGCCTAACCCTTTAGAGCACCAGCGTTCCCGTGCGGAGAGCGCCGCGCAGCAAAGAGAATTCACACTATGACAAAACCGACGGCGCCAGCGGCCGGAGACGACGTTTTCGGCCATCCACGGGGGCTCATGACCTTGTTCTTTACCGAGCTGTGGGAGCGTTTCGGCTACTACGGCATGCGCGCCCTGCTGATCCTCTACATGACGGACGCAGCGCGTGGCGGGCTCGGCATGGATGCAGAGATCAGCGGTGCTATCTACGGCCTGTTTACGTTCGGCGTTTACGCGCTCGCGCTCCCGGGTGGCTGGATCGCCGACCGTGTGATCGGTCAGCGCCAGGCGGTGTTTGTCGGCGGTGTCATCATAGCGGCCGGCTACTATTCGCTGGGCCTGCCGCTCGTGCTGCCCGGCTCGGAGATCTGGTCATTTTACCTGGGCCTTGTGCTGGTCGTGCTCGGCACCGGGCTGCTGAAACCCAATGTCAGCGCTATCGTCGGCGGCCTCTACGAGAACGACGCACCGGCGCGCCGTGATGCCGGGTTCTCGATTTTCTACATGGGCATCAATATCGGTGCCTTCCTGGGTCCGCTGATCTGCGGCTGGTTCGCGGAGCGCGTCGACTGGCACCTGGGTTTCAGCCTTGCCGGCGTCGGCATGACATTCGGCCTGATCCAGTACGCACGCGGGCTGCATTACCTGCGTGGTGCGGGCGAACTTACCGGGGAGTCTGCCGAGCCTGCGCGAATCGCCGTTGCGCGCAAGCAGCTCGGCGGCGGACTCATCGCCGCCCTCGTGCTGACGGCAGCGCTCGCCGGCCTCTCCGCGACGGGCGCGATCAGCCTTACGATTCTCGGCTTCGCCCAGGCAACCGGTGCGATCGTCGTGGTCGTGGCGGCCGTCTATTTCGCAATGGTGATCGCCTTCGGCTGCCGCGACACCGTGGAACGGCAGCGCGTGTTCGTGATCTTCCTGCTGNNGCCGCGATGTTCTGGTCCGGTTTCGAACAGGCCGGTTCGTCCATGAACATCTATGCGCGGGACCTTACGGACCGCATGTTCTTAGGGTGGGAAGTGCCGACTACCTGGCTGCAGTCTGTCAATCCCGTGTTCATTATCCTGCTGGCGCCGGTCATCGGCATGCTTTGGGTCCGTCTGGGCGCCAGGAATCCTTCCATACCGATGAAGTTCGGCATGGGCCTCGTGTTGCTCGGTGTCGGTTTCCTGGTACTGGCCTGGGGTGCACTCTACGTTCCAGAGGGCGCCGCGGCCAACCCCGCCGTCGGCGTCAGCATGACCTGGCTGGTGGTGACCTACTTCTTCCACACCGTCGGCGAGCTGGCGCTGAGCCCGGTCGGCCTGAGCAGCGTGACCAAGCTCTCCCCGAACCGGCTCGTGGGCCAGATGATGGGCACCTGGTTCATGGGCGCCGCGCTGGGTAATCTCGTCGCCGGTTTGATAGCCAGCCGCATCGAGACGCTGCCACCGCAGGAACTGTTTACGGTCGTGGCAAGCATTGCCGTCGGTGCAGGCTTTGTGTTCTTACTGTTCTCGCCACTAATCAACCGCATGACACATGGCGTGAAGTAAGTAGCCGCCCTGTCGCTTCGGCTGTCGGGCCCGGGGGCCATCCCGGCTCGGCGCGGAATCGTGCACCCGTTTAGGCGGCCTCCGGCGTCGCGAGTAGCGGCCGCGATGGGGCTTCTCGCCCAAATCTGCGGGGTCTCAACAAGATATTCTCATGTTCCATCTTTCTTGTTGCGCTCCTGCTCACCGGCTGCAGCTACCCTGGCGAGGAACACGTGGCGCCGCAAGTCGGGCTCCCTGAGGCATGCCAGCGAACGATTCATGTAAACTCGAATTTGCGATCTGAAGGAAGACCGTAATGGCAGAACAAAAACAAGAAGCGGCCAGACCCGGCCTGACGACTCGGATGCTCGCCACCGTCGAGCGGGTGGGCAACAAGCTCCCGGACCCAGCCGTACTGTTCATCGCACTGCTCTTCATCGTCTGGGTGCTATCGTGGTTGCTTTCCTACGTCACGTTCGGCGTGGTCGACCCGCGCTCGAACGAACCGCTGGTCATCAACAACCTGCTCGCGCCCAGAGCGATGACCGAGTTCCTGTCGGTCATGGTGACGAACTTCGTGCATTTTCACCCGGTCGGCGTGGTGCTGGTCGCAATGCTCGGCATCGGCGTTGCAGAGCACACGGGTTTTATAAACTCCGCGATCCGTGCTCTCCTGAACGTGACGCCTATGAAATTGCTGACGCCTATGGTGATCCTCGTCGGCATCGTTTCGCACTCGGCGGTCGATGCCGGCTACGTGCTCGTCATCCCGCTCGGCGGCGTCATTTTCTACGCGGCCGGCCGGCATCCGCTGGCCGGCATCGCGGCTGCGTTTGCCGGTGTATCGGGCGGCTTTTCCGCGAACTTCGTGCCGTCGTCGCTGGACCCGTTGCTGCAGGGCCTCACCCAGGCGGGCGCGCAGATCCTCGACCCGGACATCCTCGTCAATCCGCTCAACAACTATTTCTTCACGACGGCGTCGTCGGTCCTGATCATCGGCCTCGGCTGGTACATCACCGACAAGATCGTCGAACCGCGCATCGCCGCGACCGAGATCGACGGCGACGCCGAAGACCTGCCCGAGATGCACGACCTGCAACAGAACGAGCGCAAGGGCCTGCGCTGGGCGCTGGGCGCGATGGTCATCGGCCTGGTTCTGTTGCTCGTTACTGCGCTGCCGGAAGCGTCGGCATGGCGCACGCCCGAAGGCGAACTTACCTCATTCAGTTCGCCGATGATGCGCGCGATCGTCTCGCTGATCTTCCTGCTGTTCCTCGTGCCCGGCATCGTCTACGGCATCGTCGCCGGCACGATGAAGAGTTCGAAGGACATGATCGAGGGCATGACCCACGCGATGCACGGCATGGCGTACTACCTCGTCATCATGTTCTTCATCGCCCAGTTCGTGTACGCGTTCGGCCAGTCGAACCTCGGCGTGCTGCTGGCGCTCGAGGGCGCGAACTTCCTCAAGGCGATGGCCGCGCCGGCATCGATCACGATCGTCGGCATCGTCATCCTGACCGCATTCGTCAACATCTTCGTCGGCTCGGCCAGCGGCAAGTGGGGGCTGCTCGCGCCGATCTTCGTGCCCATGCTGATGTCGCTCGGCATCTCGCCCGACCTGACGCAGGCGGCGTACCGCGTCGGCGACTCGAGCACCAACATCATCACGCCGGCCGCTGATGCCGTACTTCCCGCTGGTCGTCGTCTACTGCCAGCGCTACGTCAAGGGCACCGGCATCGGCACGTTGACGGCGATGATGCTGCCTTACTCGATCACCTTCCTCATCACCTGGACGATCTTCCTGCTGGCGTACTACGCGATCGGTTTGCCGCTCGGCATACAGGCCAGCTACACCTATCCCTGAGGACGCGCGATGGCTCTGCCGGACTTCGAGAAACTGGGCAGCTTCTATCTCGGCAAGCGCCAGGACACGGCGTCGCTCACGGACGAGCTGGTCCTGTACGACTCGAAGGACCTCACCACGCATGCCGTGATCATCGGCATGACGGGTTCCGGCAAGACCGGGCTCGGCATCGGCCTGCTGGAAGAGGCGGCGCTCGACCACATCCCGGTCATCGCCATCGACCCCAAGGGCGACATGGGCAACCTGCTGCTGACTTTCCCGAAGCTGGCACCCCGAGATTTCCGACCGTGGGTCAATCCCCGCAGCGCGAGCGACCAGGGCCAGACGGTCGATGAGTTTGCCGCCGCGCAGGCGGCGCTTTGGAAGAAGGGTCTCGGCGAGTGGGGACAGGCCGGAAAGCGCATCGCGCAGTTGCGTGCCAGCGTCGAAATGGCCATCTACACTCCCGGAAGTAACGCCGGGCTGCCGGTGTCCGTGTTGAAATCCTTCGTCGCTCCGGAAGCGGCACTCATGGAAGACGTTGATCTTTACCGCGAACGCGTGCAGGCAACCGCGACAGGTATCCTGACGCTGCTGGGCATTGATGCCGACCCGGTTGCGAGCCGGGAGCATATCCTGATTTCCCGCCTGCTCGATCACGCCTGGCAGGAAGGACGGGAGCTGGACATCGCGGCCCTGATCGCGGCGATCCAGTCGCCCCCCTTCAACACGATCGGCGTCATGAGCCTCGACGCATTTTTCCCCGGGAAAGACCGTTTCGCACTGGCGATGCGGCTCAACAACCTGCTGGCGGCGCCCGGCTTCGACGCATGGATGCAGGGTGAACCCCTGAGCGCGAAGAACCTGCTCTACACGGCCGAGGGCAAGCCGCGCATCTCGGTCATGTCCATCGCACATCTCGACGACGCATCGCGGATGTTCTTCGTCTCCATGCTGCTGAACGAGATCATCGCCTGGATGCGCGCGCAGCCGGGCACGCCTAGCCTGCGCGCGATCCTTTACATGGATGAGATTTTCGGCTTCATGCCACCTGTCGCCAATCCGCCGACCAAGGCGCTGTTCCTGACACTCCTGAAGCAGGCACGCGCTTACGGGCTCGGGCTCGTGCTCGCGACGCAGAATCCCGTGGACCTCGACTACAAAGGCCTCTCCAACGCGGGCACCTGGTTCATCGGCCGGCTGCAGACGGAACGCGACAAGGCGCGGGTCATGGAGGGCCTCGAGGGTGCAAGCCAAGGGAGTTTCGACAGGCAGGCCATGGCGCAGACGCTGGCCGGCCTCGGCAAGCGACGCTTCCTGCTGCACAACGTGCACGAGGACGAGCCGGTCGTTTTCGGGACCCGCTGGGTCATGTCCTACCTTGCGGGTCCGCTGACCCGCGATCAGATCCGCGCGTTGATGGCCGGCGCGCTATCTGCAGCCGGCACGGTCGGTGCGGCAAAGCCCAAGCGCAATCGCAGCGCGGATGCGCCGGCGCTGCCGCCCGTCATCGACCAGTACTTCGTGCGGGGGGCGACCGAAGACGTGACCTATTTCCCGCGGCTCATTGCCGGCGCCGAACTCGTCTTTTCGAGCACGCGCTACCAGGTCGAAGACGAACGCAGTGTACTCTACACCGTCGAGATCGAGGACGGCCCGGTGGCGATCGACTGGGATGCCGCCGAGCCGCTGGACATGGCGATCGAATCGCTCGGCGACAGCGCCATCCCCGGTGCTTCATTCTCGGAATTGCCGGGTCCCGCAGGCAGCGTGCAGAATTACGCGGTGTGGCAGCGCGAATTCAGGCGCTGGGTGCGTCAAAACGAGACCGTCACCCTCTTCAGGAACAAGCGGTTTCGACTGATTTCTGCCCCGGGCGAGACCGAAGGCGACTTCCGCGTCCGCCTGCAGGACCTGGCCAGCGAGAAGCGCGATCAGGAAATCGCGAAGCTGCGTAAACGCTATGCGAGCAAGGCCACGACGCTCGAGAATCGGCTCATGAGCGCAGAGCAGGCCGTTGCGCGCGAGCAAGGACAGGCAAGCAAGAAGACACTCGACACGGCGGTTTCCATCGGTACGGCGATCCTCGGCGCAGTGCTTGGCCGCAAGCGGCTATCGACGACGTCGGCGAGTCGCGTTGGCACGGCCATCAAGACCGCTGGCAGTGCGCGCAAGGAAGCGGCCGATGTGGCCCGCGCGCAGCAGAAAGCGGAGAAACTTCGTGCCGATCTCGAGGCGCTCAACGCAGAGCTGGAAAGAGAGGTCGTTCTCCTCGATACGGCGTTCGATGCGCAGGCCGAGGTGCTGGAAGAAATCGTGGTCCGCGCGAAGACCACCGACATACACGTGCCGGTGGTGGCACTTGCCTGGATGCCGTACTCGCCGGATGCGAAAGGCCGGCTCCGGCCCGCCTGGAGCTAGTCGCCGATGCAGGCGCCGGCGTAGGCTTTCAGCACGCCGGCATTCTCGAGCTGGCACTCGTTGTCGTAGGTGATGCCGTCGAGCCCGCACACGGGCAGGTAGACGCGCGGACAGTTGCGGCCCTGTTCCTCGCACATGCCGGCGTAGTCGATGCGCGTGCCGCGGCGTTCCGCGTAGCAGGCGTTGCCGTAGGTCAGGTTGTCCGCGCCGCAAACGGGAACGAACAGGTTCGGACACGGCCGCTGGTTGCAGATGCCGACGGTATAAGTCGTGATGCCCGCCTTGTCGGCATAGCAGGCGTTATCGTAGCTGACGCCATCGCTGCCGCAGACAGGCGCAAAAACCGGCGGGCAGTTCTCGGTGTCGCAGGAACTCGCGCGCTGCACGGGCACGCGATCGACGTTCGCTTCGCAGCGGTTCAGGTAGGTGCGGCCGTTCATGCCGCAGACCGGATCCGGCACGCCCGGGCAGCCGCTCGGCGCACACGCGCCGAGCCCCGCGATCTCGACGCGTGATTTCGCGGCAAAGCACTCGTTGATGTAGGTGTTGCCGTCGACGCCGCAGACCGGGTCGTATTCCTCACTGCATTCGCGCGGTCCCGCCGCGAACTCGTCCTCGTCACCGCTGTCACGTTCGCCGGTATCTTCGTTGTCTTCGCCGTTGGTTACCGCGGGGCACTCCCCGTCGGCGACGATCTCGACACCCGCGACGTTGGCGACGCATTCATTGCTGTAGGTCTTACCGTCGCTTCCGCAGACCGGCGTATAGTCCTGGGTGCAGGCGACTTCGTCGTTCTGCGCCAGCACCAGTGGCACCTCGGCGGCAACGACGCCCGCTGCGAGGAGACACGGGACAACACAGGCAAACACTCCGTTATTCATCAGGGAAAGTGTATCAGTTCACGCAGGGGCACCAGTTCAATGCCTTCTTCGACAAGGCCCGGGATCGCGCGTTCCAGGAACGCCAGCGTCCCGGGATACGGGTGACCGATGGCCACCGCCAGCCCGCGCTGGCGCGCCAGGTATTTCAGACGCTCGAATTCCCTGGCCACCATTTCAGGCGCCGGGTCTGAGTCCAGGAAGACGTCCCGCTTGATGGCGGGCACGCCTTTCTCTGCCGCCATCTGCAGCGCGACGCTGCGGTGTGTCGTGTAGCTGTCGACGAAGTACAGCCCGCCGGCCATCTGGATCTCTTCCATGAGCCAGCTCATGTGCCCGGGGTGCTGGGTCAGCAGACTGCCGCGATGGCCGTTGATACCGACCGCGAAAGGGACGGTCGCCAGCGCGTTCGCAAAAGTGTCCGCGAGGCCCTGGCGCGTCGTGTCGAGGGTGATCGAGCCCGGCTCTATTGCGCCGTGCAGGTGCATGGATTGCATCGGCAGGTGCACCAGTACCTCCTTACCGCTCTGCCAAGCTGCCTGCGCCAGCCTCAGCGACCCCGGCGTATCGGGCAGGATCGCACAGGCCACCGGGCCTGGCAGCGCCACGGCGCGGTGCCCTGCTGCGAGATGGTAACCGAGGTCGTCGATGATGATGGCGATGCGCGGCGCNNCCGTCCGAACGTCATTTAGCCTTGCTGTGCATCACGTCGCCGCGCTGCAGCCGGTTCAGCGCTTCGAGCAGCTGTGCGTCCTGCTCGCGATCGACATAGGCGCTCAGGCTCATGTCCGGATAGCCCGGCGTGCCCTCGACATACACGTCCGGCGTGATGCCGGTCTCGTGGATCGAGTCGCCGGACGGCGTGTAATAACGCGACGTCGTCAGCTTGAGTGCCCGGCCCTGCGACAGGGGCATCACCGTCTGTACGAGCCCCTTGCCGAACGTGCCGGTTCCGACCACGATCGCACGGCCGTGATCCTGCAGCGCGCCGGCAACGATCTCCGAGGCCGACGCGGAACCTTCGTTCACCAGCACCACGAGTTCGGCGCCGTCGAGCACGTCGCCGCGATGCGCCGAGCGCGTGAAGCGCGCTTCGCTGGTGCGGCCGTCCGCGGTGACAATGATACCGGCGTCGAGAAACAGGTCGGAAACATCGACGGCGGAGTCCAGTACACCGCCCGGATTGTTTCGCAGATCGAGTACCAGGCCGGCCAGCATCCCGCCGTTGGCTTCCTGCATGGCGTCGATGGCGCGGCCGAGTTCGCGTGCGGTCGTCTCGCTGAACTGGCTCACGCGAACATAGCCATAGGACGGGCCCAGCATTTCATGGTGCACGCTGGCGACGCGGATGATCTCCCGCCGCATATCGTGCTCGATAGCCTCTCCTTCGCGGAGCACCGTAACGCTGATTCGCGATCCGGGACGACCACGCATCCGACCGATCGTTTCGTGCAGGTGGTTCGGTTCGACGGCGACGCCGTCGACGGCGATGATCTGGTCGCCACTCCGAATCCCGGAGCGCGCTGCGGGCGACCCGGTGATCGGCGTAACGACCGTGATGACGCCATCCATGTCTGCGACTTCGACACCCACACCCGTGTAGCTGCCGGTCGTGCTGATGCGGATATCGCGATATTCATCGGCATCGAGATACTGCGAGTGGGCATCGAGATCGCTGACCATGCCGCGAATGGCGCTTTCGAGCAGGCGGCTGTCGTCGAGCGGCTCGACATAATCCCGCTTGACCCGTTCCATGACTTCGGCGAACAGTCTCGCGTTTTCCCAGGCGAGCTCCTCCTCGGCCGGAGCGGCCCCGTCCGCAAGCAGGCCACCGCCGATGGAGAGGCTAAGCCCCATCACGGTTCCGATCACGACGACCAGGAT
>JABAHR010004245.1_pt3 | contig 26185 bp, 34 predicted proteins | sample 7062101 | NCBI WGS metagenome assembly JABAHR01 (sample SAMN14534553, study PRJNA622989) | marine sediment metagenome | biome: marine biome [ENVO:00000428]; feature: marine pelagic biome [ENVO:01000023]; material: deep marine sediment [ENVO:00002113] | place: India: Gulf of Kutch | collected...
CGTGCGTGAGCGTTTGCGTGCGGCGCGTGCCGAGCGCGAGCATCCCCTGCGCGACGAGAAGGTGCTGGTGGCCTGGAATGCGCTGATGATCACGGCCCTGGCAAAGGCCTACCAGAGCCTGGGCAGCCCGCGCTACCTCAAGGCGGCGACGCGGGCGGCGGAACACCTGTGGCGCAACACGCGCACCGCCACGGGGGAGCTGCGGCGCATGCTGCTCGCGGGACGAAGCTCCGTCGCAGCCGCCCAGGAGGACTACGCCTTCCTCGCCGAAGCGATGCTGGCGCTCGACGACGCCGAGCCAGGCGGGCCGTGGCTCGAGCGAGCCCGCGCGCTCGTCGCCGCCATGCTGGCGCATTTCTGGGACGACGCCTCGGGGGGCTTCTTTCTCAACGTGGCGGCGGCCGACTCCAACCTCTTCGTGCGGCCCAAGAGCCCCACCGACGGCGCCGTGCCTTCGGGCAACGCCGTCGCGATGCGCGTGCTGGCGCGCCTCGCGGCGCGCACCGGTGAGGCCGCCTACGCCGATCGCGCCCGTGCCGTGCTGGGCGCGTTCGCCGACAGCATCGGCGCGTTCCCGAGCGCGTTCGGCTACCTGCTGCTGGGCGCCGAGGAGCTCGCGCACGGGCGCGCCGGCCCGCGCCAGCATGCCGCCGCGGGCGCGGTGGCCGTCAGCGCCGCGGCGACGCCGTGGCGTGACGACAGCGCCCACATCGAGGTGCGCCTGCGCATCGGCGACGGCTGGCACGTCAACGCCCACGGCCCGCAGCAGCCCCACCTCACGGCGATGCGGCTCTCGGTCACCGACCCGGCGTGGCGGCTGCGCGCGGTGGCCTACCCGGAGCCGCACAACGTCCACGTCTCGTTTCAGACTGAGCCGCTGGCCGCCTACCGGGGCGAGCTCAGCCTGCGCGCCGAGCTCACCCGCGACGGCACGGCGACGCCGCCCACCCCCATCGTCACCGCGAGGCTGCAGCTACAAGCCTGCAGCGAGCGGCTCTGCCTGTCGCCCGAGGAGCTCGAGCTGGAGCTGCCGGCCGCCGCGCTCGCCCCCACGCCGCCGTAGAACCACGCACCCGTGCGGCCCGGGTTACAATAGCCGCTGGCGGTCAAGCGGGGCGGACATGTCTCCCATCAGCGAGAGGATCCTGCGGGATCACGGCAACTACCGGCGCCTTCTCGAAATTCTCGAGCGTCATATCGACGACGTCGCCGCCGGCGCGCGTCCCGACTACGAGATGATGGGCGACATCATGCACTACATGACGCACTACCCGGACATGTTCCACCACCCTTTCGAGGACAAGCTCTTCGTCCAAATTCTCGACGGGGACCGCAGCGCACAGCCGCTCGTCGACGCGTTGCTGGAGGAGCACGAGCAGATCACCTCGATGAGCAAGAAGCTCCTGGAAGACCTCGGCGCCGTGGTGCACGAGAAGCTCGTTCCCTGGCTCGACATGGAGGCCGAGGCGCGCGACTACATCGCCCGGCTGCGCGAGCACATGCGCCGCGAGGAACAGGAGATGCTGCCCCTGGCCGAGCATGCGATCGCCGAGCAACCCGCCGCGGTCTCGCTGGACGCGGCCGATCTCGGTGAGGACCCCCTCTTCGGCGGCGTCGTCGAGCAACGCTACCGCGAACTCTACGGCTTCATCGTGCGCGAGGACGACGCCCGCCGCACCCGCTGAAGGCTCGCGCGCCGCTTGGGCGTGCCTGGGAGCGGCTGTGACGGCGCAACACCCCAGGTGGTGGCGGCAAATCGCGGGTAGGTCTCTCCCACCGCACGGGCAACCCGGCCGCGCAGCAGAGCGAGCGTGTCGGCGTCCGGCGCCGGCGTCGTCGCCACGGCGTCGGGGCAGTCGAAATCGAAGCCGGTGCGCGCGCGGACCTCGTCCACGCTGCTGTGGGCGTGGACCGAGCGCAGGCGAAAGCGCGACTCGGCGGGCAGGAACTCGAATACGCAAAGCGGCGTCACCAGCGCGCGCGGCCCGCCCCGGCGGTAGACGTCGGCCTCGCTGGTGCCGGGCGCGCTGACGAAGTCCACCTGCGGCACCAGCACCCGGCGTGAGTGCTCCAGCGTGAACAGGATCACCTTGCGGACGAGGAAATAGAGGTAGGCCGAGCCGAAGGAGCCGGAGAAACGCCTGCGGCTGCGCGGATAGGGGCCGAGGCCGACGAGGTTGATGTTGCCGCGGGCATCGATTTGAGCGCCGCCGAGGAAGAAAGCGTCGATGCGGCCCTGGGCCGCGCAGTCGAAGAGCTCGCGCCCGCCGTCGGTGAAGGGGTTATGGCTCTCGCTGCCGAGCAGCGAAACGCGCAGCGCCCCGCCGGCCCACTCGCGCGCCAGCAGCGCGGCGGCCCCCGGAATCGGGGAGCGCGCGCCGACGGCGACGTGGCGTACGTCACCGAGCATGAGCGCGATGGTGTGGATCAGCAGCTCCTCACGGCGGCAAGCCGTCATGCCGCCCCGACCTCGCGGAGGTAGCGGCGGAAGCCCGCGTCGCTCGCGGCCAGCTCCACGTAGCGTTTGAGATGCGGCGCGTCGGCGCCGTAGCGTCCGAACAGCCCGAGCGGCCAGGCGCCGTGCTCGACTCGGGCGATGGCCGAGAAGTACAGCCCCGGTACGGTACCGGCGGCCAAGCCCGCGTCGTCGAGCAGGTTGTCGTCCGTCACCCTCTCCACCGTCACCACGGTTTGCCTCGCCGCGTGGGCCATGAGCATGAGCTCTCGGCGCACGCCGATCCAGACATTGCCGTCGCGGTCCGCGAGGGGGGCGTGGAACAGGGCGACGTCGGGTCGTATCGCCGGCAACAGCATGATGGGGTCGGCGGCGGCGAAAGGGTTGTCGACGACTTTCCAGTCCTCGCGGTGAGCCGCGACGTCGGAGCCGATGAGCCCCCTGAGCGGCATGAACGGCACGCCCTTCTCCGCCGCCTGCAGCCCGGCGTGGATGGCGGGACAGGTCGAGTCCACCATGCGCAGCGCCCCCTGCTCCACCGCCGCCGTGAAGCGCGGCGCCAGCCCGTACTCGCCGAGCGTGACCGCGGCCGCCTCGACGCGGCGCACGCAGCCCGCGCCGATCAGCATGTCCGCCTGGAAACCCATCTGCGGCACCGCGATGAGGTCGAGCTCGCGCGCGCCGCGCCGGATGAGCGCACGCACGGCGGCCATGGCGCAGCCCGAGTAATCCGGCGGCAGCGCCAGCGACGCGCCGTCGGGGATGCGCTCGAGCAGCGCCGCAAGGGGGGTGAGCACCTCGCTGCCGGCGCTCATCGCGGTGAGAACCCGGGGCCTGTCGCCGGCGCCGACACGCACGCCGCGTGCGCACCCCTCGTTTGCCACCGCCGACGTCTCATCAGGCCGGCAAGTATCCAACGCCCCGCGCCCCAGGCACAACAGCCCGGCACCGCCGTGCTACACTCGCCCGCCCCGCGGGCACCCCCACGCTGCTCGGAGTAGGCAGGCGCATGACCGCCCCTGCATCACCCTGCGGCGCGGACGCTCTCGCCGCGCGCCGTTCCAACACGCTGGGTGTGCTGCTCATGGCGGCTGCGACGGCCGTGCTCGCCGGCATGCACGCCCTCGTGCGCCATGTCAGCGCCGAGCTGCACCCCTTCGAGATCGCTTTCTTCCGCAACCTCTTCGGCCTCGTCGTCGTGCTGCCGCTGCTGCTGCGCACCGGCTGGGCCGGGCTCAGGACACGTCAGCCCCTCCTGCACGGGTTGCGCGGCCTCTTATCGGTGACCGCCATGCTGACGTGGTTCTACGGCCTCAGTGTCGTTCCCATCGCCGAGGCCACGGCGCTGTCCTTCACGGCCGTGCTCTTCGCCTCCCTCGGCGCCGTGCTCATTCTCGGCGAGAGGATGCGCCTGACGCGCTGGGTGGGAATTCTGCTCGGCTTCTCCGGCGCAATGCTAATTCTGCGCCCGGGCTGGCAGCAGATGGACGCCGGTGTGCTCATCGTGCTGGTGTCGGCGCTGGCGTGGGGCTCGGCGACGGTGGTGGTCAAACGTCTCGCGCGCACGGATTCCATCGTCGCCATCGTCGGCTGGATGACCATCGCCATCACCGCGGCCTCTCTGCCGCCGGCGCTGATGGTGTGGCAGTGGCCCACGCCGGTGCAGCTGTTCTGGCTCGGCGCCATCGGCGCTCTGGGAACCGCGGGCCACCTCGCCATGACCAAGGCGCTCAAGGTTGCCGACACCACCGTGGTGCTGCCGCTCGACTTCACGCGCCTGCTGTGGGCGAGCCTGTTCGGGTATCTCGCCTTTGCCGAGCTGCCGGACGCGTGGACCTGGGCCGGCGGCGCCGTCATCGTGCTGGGCGCGACGCTGGTCATCTACTGGGAGTCGCGAACCGGCCCCGCGCGACGCGTGGGCGCCTGAGGCCGGCCCGCGACGCCGTCGCGAGCCGCACTGCCTTGGGTTAAACTCGCGTCGTCCTCAACACCGGGAGTTGCCCGCCTTGCAGCTGCACCACTGCACCTGGCGCGAGGTGGAGACCTATCTCCAGGCCTCCAACGCCATCATCGTGCCCATCGGCTCCACGGAGCAGCACGGACCCAACGGGCTCATCGGCACCGATGCCATCTGTCCGGAATCCATCGCTCGCGGCGTCGGCGCGGAGCTCGACGTGCTGGTGGCGCCGACACTGTCCATCGGCATGGCGCAGCATCACATGCGCTTCGCCGGCTCGATCACGCTGCGGCCGTCGACGCTGATCGCGGTCATCACCGACGTCGTCGACTCGCTGGCAAGCCACGGCTTCGAACGCTTCTATTTCCTCAACGGACACGGCGGCAACATCGCCACCGTCTCGGCCGCCTTCTCCGAGCTGCACGCCCGGGCGAGCCTGCGCTCGGAGGCGTCGGGCAGGCCGTCGCTGGCCTTGCGCCTGTTCAACTGGTGGCGGGGTCCGCGCGTCGCCGAGCTGTCCAAGCGCCTTTTCGGCGACGCCGAGGGCAGCCACGCCACACCCTCGGAAGTGTCCGTGACCTATTTCGTCCATCCCGACCATGTCAAACGGGTGCCCATGGAGCCACCGATCGCGCCGCGCGGAGAATTCGGCGACGCCGACGACTACCGACGGCGCTTTCCGGACGGTCGCATCGGCTCCGACCCGAGCCTGGCCAGCGTGGAACACGGCGAGCGTCTCCACCAAGCCGCCGTGGCGGACATCGGCGAGGACTTCCGCCGGTTCGCGAGCCCGGGGTCGGCGTGAGCTCCCGCGCCCGCCGACACCGCGCCGCGCTCGGCGGGCTCGTCGTCGCCTGCGCCGCTGTCGGACCGGCCTGGGGGCAGACGGCGGAGGCCGGCGGCTTCGTTGCCGCGGGCTGTCTCATCGCCACGCCGGCCGGGGTGGTGCTCAACATCAACCGTGTCCTCGACGCCGTGCAGCTGCCGATGGGACGCCGTCGCGGCGACGAGACGCCCCGCCAGACCGCCGCACGCGAGACCCGCGAGGAGACCGGTATCGCCGTCGACGTCGGCGAGCTCATCGTCTCCTGGCACGGCGGCGCCGTGCATCTGTTCGCGTGCACGCCACAAGCGCCCATCGGCGATTACGCCGCCCTCGTGCCGTCCGACGCCCGCGAGGTGTCCGAGGTCCTCGTCGTCGACCCGCACACCATGGTGAACCACGACGGCCGGCGCATCGCCCAGGGGTGGCGCTTCCCGCAGACGCGTGTGCTGCTGCGCACGCTCTACCCGCGGCGCGTGCCGTGAGGCATGGGAATCGGCGGCGCCGGGTGGAGCGCAGCATGCGCGTCGTCTTCCCCGGGGCTTTGGCGGCGGTGCTGCCGCGGGCTTTCGTCTTCTGAGGGGTATCGCCCGTGGCGCACGACGACGCCCAATCGCAGGGGCCGGCGGCAACACCGCCGGCGGACGGCGCGTCCTGGCGCGTGGAGATCCAGCGCGGCGGGGGAGACGGCGCGCCGCTGCGCCGCTACCGGGTGCCGCGGGCGCCGCGGCAGACCGTTCTCGACCTGGTGAGCTGGGTGCAGCGCCATCTCGAGCCCGACCTCGCCTATCGCTTCGCCTGCCGCGTCGGCATGTGCGGTTCCTGCGCCATGACCGTGAACGGCACACCACGCTGGACCTGCCGCACGCACGCCGCCGCGGTCGCTGAGGACGGGCGCGTGCGCCTCGCCCCGCTGCGCAACCTGCCGGTCATCAAGGACCTGGTGGTCGACATGACGCCGTTCTTCGACAAGTGGCAACGCGCGAACGGCGTGTTCCGCGCGCGCGAGCCAGCACCGCGCGGCCTCGCGCGCGTGCCACCGGGAAGCGCCCCGCGACAGGCCGCGGACGCGGGCATCGAGTGCATCAACTGCGCCGTGTGCTATGCCGCCTGCGACGTCGTGGCGTGGCGTCCCGATTATCTCGGCCCCGCCGCCCTCAATCGCGCCTGGACGCTGGTCAACGACGTCCGCGACGCCGAGCGCGGTGTGCGCCTGCGGGCCGTCGGCGGCGACGACGGCTGTCACTGCTGCCACACCCAGGAGAGCTGCACCCGGCACTGCCCCAAGGCCATCAGCCCCACCGCCGCCATCGCCGGGCTCAAGCGCGAGTCCGCCCGCGGCCTTCTGCGCGCCGCGACACGGCGAAGGCGCGAGCCGTGACGACCCGGCTCTATCTGCTGCAGCGCGCCAGCGCCGTACTGCTCGTGCCGCTCATGCTGGCGCACCTCGCAACGATGCTGTGGGCCGCCCGCGGCGGCGGCATCAGCGCCGCGGAGATACTCGCACGCACGCAGGGCCATGCCGGCTGGGCCGCGTTCTACGCGCTGCTCGTCGGCGCCGCAGCGGTGCACGGCGCCATCGGCGTGCGCAGCGTCTTGCGCGAGCTGACCCCGTGGCGTGGCGGCGGCGTCGACATCGCCGCCGTGACCTATCTCGTCGGCGTTCTTCTGCTCGGCGCGCGCGCCCTCGCCGCGCTCATATGAGACCGGCCGCCGTGCACCGCCATTGCGGCTACTGGGCGTTCGTCGTCCATCGCGTCTCCGGCATCGCGCTGGCGCTGTTCGTGCCTGTGCATCTGTATGTGCTGGGTCTCGCCGCCGAGAGCGACGGCGCGCTCGATCGTTTCCTCGACTGGACGGCGCACCCGGGCGTGAAGCTCACGGAGAGCCTCCTGGTCGCGGCCCTGGCCGCACACCTCGCGGGCGGTCTGCGGCTGCTGCTGATCGAGCTCGTCGGCTGGAGCGAACGCCAGCAGCTGCGCATCGCGGCCGGCTTCGGCTTCGCCGCCGCGGTGGGGCTGCTCTACCTGCTGAGCTGAGCCGGGGAGCGCCGTGACCGCACCCGAGCGTTTGCGCACCGATGTGTTGGTGCTCGGCAGCGGCGGCGCCGGCCTGTTCGCCGCGCTGCACGCCTACGATGCCGACCCGCGGCTCGACATCACCGTCGCCGTCAAGGGGCTGCTGGGCAAGTGCGGCTGCACGCGCATGGTGCAGGGCGGCTATAACGTGGCGCTGGCCGAGGGCGACTCCGTCGAGCAGCACTTCATGGACACCCTGCGCGGCGGGGCCTGGCTCAACGACCAGGATCTCGCCTGGCTGCTCGTCAACGGCGCCGTGGAGCGCATCCACGAGCTCGAGAACCGCTTCGGCTGCTTCTTCGACCGCAACGCCGACGGCAGCGTGCACCAGAAGGCCTTTGCCGGGCAGACGTTCGATCGCACGGTGCACAAAGGCGACCTCACCGGCATCGAGATCATCAACCGGCTCGCCGAGCAGGTGTGGGCGCGGCCTATCCGGCGGCTCGAGGATCACCGCGCGGTGGCGCTGGTGCCCGCGCGCGACGGCGAGCGGGTCGCGGGCGTGCTGCTCATCGACATGCGCAGCGGTGAGTTCCGCCTCGTGCAGGCGAAGGCTGTGCTGCTCGCCGCCGGCGGCGGGCCGACGATGTACCGCTACCACACGCCGTCCGGCGACAAGACCTGCGACGGCATGGCCATGGCGCTGCGTGCCGGGCTCACGCTGCGCGACATGGAGATGGTGCAGTTTCACCCGACCGGTCTGCTCGCCGGGGATCACACGCGCATCACCGGCACCATCATCGAGGAGGGACTGCGCGGCGCCGGCGGGCATCTGCTCGACGGCGACGGGCGCCGTTTTCTCGAAGCCTACGACGAGCGGGCCGAGCGCGCCACGCGCGACATCGTCAGCCGCGCCATGTTCGAGCAGATGCGCGACGGGCGCACGGGCCCCAACGGCGGCGTGTTTCTGAGCATGCGTCACCTCGACCCAGAGCGGGTCCGCCGCGAGTTCAAGGGCATGGTCGAGCGCTGCGCCGACGTCGGCTTCGATCTCGTCACCGGGCTCGTCGAGGTCACGCCGACGGCGCATTACATGATGGGCGGCGTCGAGTTCGGCACCGACGCCAGCACCGCGCTGCCCGGTCTCTACGCCGCCGGCGAAGACACCGGCGGCGTGCACGGCGCCAATCGACTCGGGGGCAACGGCGTCGCCAACTCGACCGTGTTCGGCGCACTCGCCGGCGACCACATCGGCCGCGCGACCGGCGGCCACGGCACCTTCGCGGAGCCCGACGCGGCGGTGGTCGACGCGGCGGTGGCGCGGTGTCTCGCGCCGTTCGAGCGCCCCGCCGGCGATCTGCTGGCGCTGCGCGAGCGGCTCGGGTCGGTCATGTGGCACGATGCCGGCATCGTGCGCAGTGCCGCCGGTCTGGCGCGCGCGGACACGGCTCTCGGCGCACTGGCCGACGAGCTCAACGCCGCGGGCGTGCCGAAGACGGGTCGCGCTTTCAACCTCACCTGGCACGACTGGCTCAACCTGGAGAGTCAGATCCTGGTGGCACGCGCCATGACGCGTGCGGCGCTCGCCCGGGAGGACTCGCGGGGGGCGCACTATCGCGAGGAGCACCCACACCCGGGTCCGCTGGCGGCGTCGCGCTACACCCGGGTGAGCCTACGCGGCGACGAGCTCGCCGTAGCCTCGCGGCCCGTGCGCTTCACCCGCGCCCACCCCGACGAGGACGGGCCGCCGCCGGCCGCGGGCCCGCCCGCCGACGCCGGCGCGGCGCCCCGCCCCTGAGGCGCGCGCCATGCGCGCACCGGAGGAGTAAACTGCGGGGTATGCCGTCGCCGTTTCGCCCATCGAGCCCGTGATCAGCGCCGAGACCATCTATGCCGCGGCGCTCGAGATCACGCGCCACGCCGCCATCTCCATCCCCGAGGACTACCGCGCCGGCATCGAGGCCATGCGCGACGCCGAGACAGGTCCTCTGAGCTGCTTCGTTCTCGACGCCATGCTCGAGAACTGGCAGGCGGCGCAGAGCGACCGCCGGCCGATGTGCGCCGACACCGGCCTGCCGCGCTTCTACGTCAAGTTCGGCAACGAAGCCAGGATCGAAGGCGGCCTCGTGGCGCTCGAGCGGGCGCTGCGCCGGGCGACGGCCGAGGGCACGCGCTCGGTGCCGCTGCGCCCGAACCGCGTGCACCCGCTGACGCGCCGGGACCACAACAACAACGTGGGCGCGCACGCGCCCGAGATCGACTACTCCGTCGAGCCCGAGGCCGACTGGCTGGACATCACCACGGTGCACAAGGGCGGTCTGTTCGGCACGGACTACCGCATGCTGTTTCCGGGCGACGGGATCGACGGCATCAAGCGCTTCTTTCTCGACACCATGGTGCAGTTCGGTCGTCGCGGGCTCGCCTGCCAACCCGCCATCGTCGGCGTCGGGATAGGCGGCAGCAAGGACACCTGCATGGTGCTCGGTAAGCAGGCGGCCTGCCTGCGGCTCGTCGGCGACCGCAATCCCGACCCGCAGGTCGCCGGGCTGGAGCAGGAGTTAAAGCAGCTCGGCAACGACATCGGCATGGGGCCCATGGGGTTTGTCGGCCGCTCCATGGTGCTCGACTGCCACGTGGAGATCGCCCACACGCACACCGGCGGCATGCCCGTGGCGATACACAGCTTCTGCCTCTCGTCGCGTCGCGCGGTGGCGCGTGTGCACGACGACGGCCGCATCGAGTACCGCGCGGACCCGCAGTGGTTCACGCCCTACTACCGGCGCGAGAGCGTGACGTGAGCACACGCGACGGCAGCCTCATGGGGACGCCCCGGGAGATCCACCTCAACGCCCCGGTAACCGGCGCCGAGCTCGAGCAGCTCAAGCTCGGCGACGTGGCCTACCTGAGCGGCGTGCTCTACACCGCGCGCGAAGGCGTCTACAAGCGCGTGCTCGACGAGGCCATTGCGCCACCGATCGACCTGCCCGCCGTGTCCAACGTCAACTTTCACTGCTCGCCGGCGGCCGCCGTCGGCGACGACGGCGGCTATCGTATCGGCGCCGTCACGGCAACGGCGAGCTTCCGTTTCTCGCAGTGGATGCAACGCTGGTTCGCCTACTCCGGCTGCCGCCTGATTCTCGGCAAGGGCGGGATGTCGCAGAGCGACTACACCGAGCTCTTCGTGCCCAACGCCGCCGTCTATCTGACGACGGTGGGGTACGGTACCGGCGCCCTGCTCGGGCGCGGCATCAAGCGCGTGCGCAGCGTTCACTGGCTCGAGGAGCTCGGCATTGCCCAGGCCATCTGGGTGCTGGAAGTCGAGCGCTTCGGTCCGTTCCTGGTCGAGAGCGACCTCAAGGGCAACAGCCTGTTCGAGCAGGCCAACCGCGAGACGAGCGCGCGCCTCGAGGCGCTCTATCGCGGGCTGCGCACGCCGGCGCTCAGCCGCTACGGCGAGACCACCTCACGCGACGACGAAGTCATCTGAAGCGGCGCGACGGACGGCCCGTGCCGCCCGTCGTGGAAAAGGCGCCGCCGGCGAGCCGATCTCCGGCTTTCGCCGCTGCGACGCCATCGCTTTGCCATGACTCGGCGTTTGCCGGGCCACTTCCACTCTCTATGATAGCCTCGTACTCACTTAGTCCCCGCAAACCCCACTCGAGCCGCCCGCCGGGCGGCTCTTTTTTTCGTGCGCGGCTCACCCTCCCGGGTCCGCGTAGCGCAGATCCCTGAGGTTCACGCCGACGCGGACGTCCGTGCGCAGCGCCAGGAGCTTCTGCGCCAGCAACGCCTGCTCGCGGCCCTCGCGGATCTTGGCGCCGAGCTTGCCCGGAATCGTGTCGGCGGCGGCAAGGATGGCGTCGAGGTCGCCGTAGTCCTCGATCAGCTTGGCCGCGGTATGGGTGCCGATGGACTTCACGCCGCTCACGTTCAGCGATCGATTGCCGACCAGCGCGAACAGGGTCGGCAACCGCGGCGGCGGCACCCCGAAACGCTCGTCGACATAGTGCTCGTCGAGAAAGCGGTCGGCAAAATGATCGAAGACCCGGATGTGATCGCTCAGAAGCTGGCAGAACGTCTTGTCGGTGGACAGTATGACGGCATTGCCCTCGCGTGCCGCAATCTTGCGGGCGAAGGTGGCGATGACGTCGTCGGCCTCGAAACCCTCAACGGCCACCGAGTGCACGCCCTCACCGGCGAACGCCTTCTCGATCTCGGCAAGGCCGCGGCGCAACCGCTCCGGCATCGGCGGCCGCCCGCGCTTGTAGTCGGGAAACACATGGTGGCGCCAGTTGGGCGCACCCGCGTCGAACACGCACACGGCATGCGTGGGCCGGTGACGCTCGAGCGCGCGCCGCAGCGACGCCACGCACGACGACAGCACGCCCTCGAAATGCGCGTCGGAATCGGCATCGCCCGGCACCGCGGCGTAGATGCGGTGCACCAGGTTCATGCCGTCAATCAACAGCGCTCTCATCGCGACACCCCCGGCACGCGCACAGACTCTGCGCGTCGCGCCGCCAAGATTATAACGTGCCGCCCACGCGCCCTCCCACGGGCCGCCGCTGCGCCGGGGAGGCGAGGTGCTATAGTTGCACGCCGACGGCGCGGCGCGCAGCTCGTCGCCCGCCCATCTTGATGCTGGCCCCGTGTACCGAAGCGCTTGCGTACTGCTAACGCTGCTGGCGGCACCGCAGATCGCCGGCGCGGACCCCACGCCGCCGCCGGGCGCGCAAGCGGTGCGCCAGGCGCCGGCAAAGGGGCTTTTCCTGGTGGCCGACGCTGGCATGCCCGATCCGCGCTTCCGCGAGACAGTGATACTGCTGGTGGAGCACGAGGCCGGCGGGACGGTCGGGCTTATCGTCAACCGCGCGACCGGAGTGAGCCTGGCGCAGGCGTTGCCGGAGCTCGACGGCGACGGTGCCGCTAAGCACATCTTGTTCCTCGGCGGACCGGTGGGGCTCGATCGCCTGGCGCTGCTGGCGCGGGGAACGCCGGCGCCGACGCCGTCCGAGCACGTCGTCGACGACATCTACCTTAGCAGATCGCGCGAGGCGCTCGCCGCGCTGCTCGAGAACAGGAGCACCAGGGAGCTGCGGGTGTTCGCCGGCTACGCCGGCTGGGCGCCCGGGCAGCTGGAGGCGGAGCTGCTGCAGGGCAGCTGGTTCCTCGCACCGGCGGATGCGGAACGGGTCTTTGCGCGCGACCCCGCCGGCATGTGGCGCGAGCTCTACGAGCAGCGCCGCCGGGGCACCGTCGTGCAGCGGCGTTCGCCACCGCCCTTCGCGGGCGTGACGGCCGGCTCGCCGGCGCTGGGACACAGAGATTACAATTGGATTTTAGACGGGACGCAGCCTTCATGACGCGAGACGCGCCGACGGCCGAAGAGACCACCGCACACGATGCGGCCGTGGCACGGGCCATCCGCGCGCGGCGTACGATCAACTTTTTCAAACCCGGGACGCCGCCGCGCGAGCTGATCGTCGACGCCGTGGACGCCGCCCGCTGGGCGCCGAATCACCACCTCACCGAGCCCTGGCACTTCTACCTGCTCGGCGCCGACACCGTCGCCAGGGTCGTGGAGCTCAACACCGAGCTGGTACGCGCCGCACGCGGCGACAAGGCGGCCGAGATCAAGCGCAAACGCTGGCAGACCATTCCCGGATGGATGGTGGTGACGTGCGACCGCAGCGACGACGAGCTGCGTCAGCGCGAGGACTACGCAGCCTGCTGCTGCGCCGTTTACTCGCTGTCGCTTTATCTGTGGTCCAAGGGCGTGGGGGTGAAGTGGACTACCGGCGACGTCACGCGCGACCTGCGCTTCTACGACGCGGTGTGGGTGGATCCGGCACTGGAAACGGTGGTGGCCCTGCTCTGGTACGGCTACCCCGCCGAGGTCCCGGTCAGCGTGCGCAAGCCCGTCGAGCAGATCCTGCTCGACGTCTGAGGCGCGGCCCGCCCGGGCCGGCGCGTCAGTCGCCGTACTGCCGTCGCAGGCGGCGCATGCCCCTGAGCCAGCGCTCGTAGTCAGCCGTCTTGCGCCGCAGGTACTCGAGCACCTGCGGGTGGGGCGTGATGAGAAAGCGACGCTCGCGCAGCGCGCCCAGCACGTGCTCGGCCACGGCCTCGGGCTCGAGCACGCCGTCGAGCGCCGCCACCCCGCCCTGCGGCACGTCCGCGATCATGTCGGTGCGCACCGCCTGCGGACACAGCACCGAGACCTCCAGGCCCCGATCCCCGTAGGTGATGGACAGGAACTCGGCGAAGGCGACCGCCGCGTGCTTGGTGACCGCATAGCTGGCCGACCCGATCTGCGTCAGCAGCCCCGCGGCCGAGGCAGTGACGACGAAGGCGCCGCCGCCGCGTGCGAGCATGCGCGGCACCAGCGCACGGCTTGCGTAGACGTGCGCCATGACGTTGACCTGCCAGCACTGCGCCCAGACTTCGTTGGCGGAGTCGGGTTCGGCGAGGCGCGCGATGCCGGCGTTGGAGAAATAAAGGTCGATGGGGCCGACGTCGTCCTCCGCCCTGTCGATGACGGCGCCGATCGCGGCTTCGTCGCCGACGTCCGCCGGCAGCGCGTGCCCGCCGATGGCGGCGGCGGCACGGCCGAGGGCCGGCGCGTCGCGATCCACCATCACCACCGCCCTCGCCCCGGCGCCGGCGCAGCAGCGCGCCAGGGCGCGGCCGATGCCCCGGGCGGCGCCGGTCACGGCAACGATCTTGTCGGCGACGTCCATGGGCGTTGAGCCTCGGTCTCGAGCACGCTCGCCGGGGGTATACTACGGTCCCCGCAATCGCATTCCCAGCCTCGCATCGCCGCACGCGCGGCCGCGGCGCCGCGTGGAGACGACAGGGCGAACCCATGAGCACAGACCCCGAAACGCGCATCGCCGCAGCGCTCGACGATTTCGGCATCGACTACGAGGCGATGGCGTGCGATCCCGAGCTTGCCGACACGGAGGTCTTCTGTCGGCACTACGGTTACCCGCTGGGTGTCAGCGCCAACACCATACTGGTCACCTCGAAGACGGGCGCGAAGCACTACGTGGCCTGCGTGGTGCTGGCGTCCACGCGTCTGGATGTCAACAAGACCGTGCGCAAGCGCATGGGTGTTCGCAGGGCTTCGTTCGCCTCCGCCGAGGAAACGCGGGCGGTCACGGGGATGGTTCTCGGCGGCGTCACCCCCATCGGACTGCCCGCGGACGTGCCCTTGTGGGTTGACCGGCGGGTGATGGAGCAGGATTTCGTCATTCTCGGCGGCGGCAGCCGCGCCTCCAAGATCAAGGTCTCGCCCGAGCTGTTCGCACGCACACCGAACACGACGGTGGTGGACGGCCTCGCCCTGGAACCGGCGTAAGCCCGCCGGGCGCCGGCTACCCCCGCAGCAGCTCAAGATAGAAAGGCAGCCAGGCGAGAAACAGGACCGCGAAAAGCAGCGCGTCCATCGCCACGATGAAGCGGTAACGGCGCCGCTTGGCGTCGTTGGCCCCCGACATGTAGACGCCGCACATGATCATGTCGAGCGGCAAGACGAAGAACAACATGGGCACGACGGCCGGCACGATCAGGGTGGGGAACATTTCCCAGCCCGCATAGCGTACGCCGCCGCCGGAGAACGGCGCCACCGCGCTCAGGCCCACGATGCCCAGCGCCAGCAGGAAACGCAGCAGCCCGATGCGCTCGATCAGTGTGTTGAGCATGCAGCGACAGTCACTCCGAGGCGTGCCGGCCCCCTTGCCCGGCCGGGCCGTTCCTGGGCACACTACCGCAAGCGGCGGCGCGATGGGAACCCTGTGCCGGCCGCGATCACCGCTCGACGTGTTTCCCCATGGCGGTGGCGATGCTAAACTTGCGCTCCCCGGACGCACCCCCGGTGTGTCGAGTACCTTCCAACAGGCATAAAGGAGACCCGCTATGTTGCTCCGTCTTTCCGGCCGTCTCATGGCCTTACTCGTCATGGCTGCGGTCGCCCTCGTCGGCTGCGCGACCGCCAAGCAGACACCGCAGGCCGCGGCGCCCGCGCCGGCGGCCATGGCAAGCGCCGACGCCGACGGCGACGGCGTCACCGACGACAAGGATGCCTGCCCCGGTACGCGCGCCGGCGCCAGGGTCGACTCGAAGGGCTGCGAGATCATTCTCGAGTTGAGCGGCGTCAACTTCGCTTTCGACTCGGCGGAACTCAGCCCAGCCGCGGCATCAGCGCTCGACAGCGTCGTCTCGCGCCTGCAGTTTCACAGCGTCAAGCGCGTCGAGATCGCCGGTCACACCGATTCCACCGGACCGGAAAGCTACAACCAGCAGCTTTCCGAGCGCCGCGCTCAAGCCGTGGCCGATCACATGGAGAAGAACGGCATCGAATGGTGGCGCATGAACGTCGTCGGCTACGGCGAGTCGCAGCCCGCGGCGAGCAACGACACGCGTGAGGGGCGCGCGCAGAACCGCCGCGTGCAGATCATCGACCTGAGCGCCGGATAAAGCATGCACGAGCGCCCGGGACCCGGCCTGCCGCCGGGTCCCGCGGGCGTCGCGTGAGCGCAGCACGCCACCGCCGGGCCGCTTTCCGGCGGGGCGGATGCGACGCGCTTCGCCGAGGCAGGTCTCGTCAACGGCGACGCTCTTCGGCCCTGTACCGCGAAATCGCTCCCGCCCCAGCACCGTGAGCCCCGTGCGGCCCGTGCACGATCCCGAGCGCAAGCAGCAGCTGCAGCAGAACAAGCTGTTCAAGCGACTGCGCCGCGAGGTCGGCCGCGCCATCGCCGACTTCGGCATGATCGAAGACGGCGACCGCGTGATGGTGTGCGTGTCCGGGGGCAAGGACTCTTACACCCTGCTCGACCTGCTGCTGCACCTGCGTAAGCGCGCCCCGGTGTCGTTCGAATTGGTCGCCGTTAACCTGGACCAGAAACAACCCGGATTCCCGCAGGACGTTCTGCCGCAGTACCTCGGCGAGCTCGGCGTCGCGTTTCACGTCATCGAGCGCGACACCCACAGCGTCGTGCAGCGCGTCGTTCCCGCCGGCAAGACCGCGTGCGGCCTGTGCTCGCGGCTGCGTCGGGGTATCCTCTACGGGTTCGCCGAGCGCAACGGCATCAGCAAGATCGCTCTGGGTCACCACCGCGACGATCTCATCGAGACGCTGTTTCTCAACATGTTCCACGGCGGACAACTCAAGGCCATGCCGCCGAAGCTGCGCAGCGACGACGGCAAGCACGTGGTCATTCGCCCCCTCGCCTATTGCCGCGAGAGCGACATCGCGCGCTACGCCGAGGCGCGACGCTTTCCGATCATCCCCTGTCGGCTGTGCGGCTCGCAGCCGAGCAGCGAGCGCCGTGCCATCAAGCAGATGCTTCACGCCTGGTCACGCCAGCACCCCGGCCGCATCGAGAGCATCTTTCGCAGCATGCAGAACGTGGCACCGTCGCAGCTGGCGGATCGGGACCTCTTCGATTTCGAGGGTCTTTCCGGTGACGCGCGCGCAAACCACGACTGGCTCGGCATCGGCGCCCGGAAACTCGCCCGCCTCGCCACGCGCTGACGACGCATGGCGACGCGCGACTTGGCCGCGCTGCACCGGCTCGAAGACTGGCTTTTCGGCTGCGCTCTCAGGGCGGCACGCTCGCGAGCACGCCTGCGCTTGAAATCGTTGCGGCTCGGCGGCGAGTCCGTCCGCTATCTCGAGCGCGACGGCGCCGGGGAGACCGTCGTGCTGCTGCACGGCTACGCGGCCAACAAGGACAACTGGCTGCTGTTCGCCCGCAACACGCCCGCGCCCTACCGCCTGATCATCCCGGATCTGCCGGGTCACGGCGACAGCGACTTCATACCCGACGCGGGCCACGACGCCGCGAGCCTGGCGCGGCGCCTGGCGCGCATCGTCGAGGGACTTGGGCTCGAGCGCGCGCATTTTGCCGGCAACTCGCTCGGCGGCTGGGTGGCCACCCTGTTCGCCGCCGCCCATCCCGAGCGTGTCGCCACGCTGGGGCTGTTCAATGCCGCCGGCGTGTTTGCGCCCACGCCGAGCGATCTGCAGCACATGCTGGCCCGTGGTCGTAACCCGCTGCTGGTGGAACGGGCGGAGGACTTCGCCACGCTGATCACAATGGTGTTCCACAAGCCCCCGACGATTCCCTGGCCGGCGGCACGGGCGCTGCCCCGTGTGTACGCCCGGCGCCGGGCGCAGAATGCGCGCATCTGGCAGGACATCGTCACGCATCTCGTGGAGGTCGTCGACGTGCTGCCGCAGCTGAGCATGCCCACCCTCGTCCTGTGGGGCGAGCACGACCGCGTGCTGCACGTGTCCAGCGCCCAGGTGTTCGCGAAGCACCTCGCCGATCCCCGCGTGGTTGTTATGCAGGAATGCGGGCACTCGCCCATGCTGGAGCAACCGGGCCGCTGCGCGCGGCACTACACCGAGTTTCTTTATGCCAGCGGGAAGCGCGCGCGGTAAGCCGGATCGTCGTTGGCGCGGGCAAAACGCCCGTCGGCGACGAGCACCAGGTCGAAACGGCCGATGAGCTCCGCCGAGGCGTCGGCATCGGGATCGAGTTCGACGATCAGGCTCGCTCGCGCCCGCGGGTCACGCACCCGGCTGAGCAGAAAGTCACGCTCGTTGTCCGCCTCGCCGGCCACGTACATCTGCGTGACCAACGGCTCGATACCGGGTCCGGAGACCGCGAAGTGGATGTGGGGCGCGCGGCCGGGATACGCCACCGGTCGGATGGTGCGAAACCGGTAGGCCCCGTCGTCAGCCGTCTTCATGCGGCCGTAACCCTGGAAGTTGGGGTCCCTCGGCTCGGCGCGCCGGTCACCGGGGTGGTGGTAGCGCCCGTTGGCATCGCATTGCCAGATCTCCACCTTCGCCGCCGGGATCGGCCGCTCGCCCGCGTCGAGCACGCGACCGACGATGTTGGTGAGGGTTCCCCGGGCGAGCCCCGCGCGTCCCGACACCTGCACCAGATCGTTGTCGGCGTCGAGGGGAATCTCGAGCGGGTAGAAGGGTCCGCGTGACTGCGCCGGCGTGAGCAGCCGCTCGGCCGCCCGCAGCGCCGGGCTGGCGCCGAGCGCCGTGGTGCCGCCGCTCAGCGCCGCCAGCAGGGCAAGCAGCCGTCGCCGGTCTCGATTGCGTGGGTTCATAAGTCGCTACCTCCTGAGCGTCGGTTCGCCGTTGTACGGTGCCGCCACACATAATGCACCAAACCTGTCGCCGACGTCAGTGCCACGGCCGCGGCGGGCGCGGGGGAGGTGCGCCCTTTTCTGTATACTTGGGCCCCTTTGCCGAGGCGGACTTTGGCGACGTCGGGCCCGCGGCGGCACCCGGACAGGTGCCTGGAACGATCATGCTGGAAAACGACTTCACCCGTTCGCTGCTCGAGTTTCTGCGCACGTCGCCAACGCCCTTCCACGCCGTGCAGAACATGGCCGCGCGCCTGGAGCAGCGGGGCATGACACCGCTGCACGAAGGCGACCGCTGGCAGCTCGAGCCCGGCCGCGGCTACTACGTGGCGCGCAACGGCTCCTCCCTGATCGCCTGGCGGCAGGGCGCGGCGCCGTTGGCGGAGAGCGGACTGCGCATGGTCGGCGCCCACACCGACAGCCCCTGCCTCAGGCTCAAGCCGCGGCCGGAGCTCAGCGCCGGCGGCTACCTGCGCTTCGGCGTCGAGGTCTACGGCTCGCCGCTGCTCAACCCGTGGTTCGACCGCGACCTCTCGCTCGCGGGCCGGGTGAGCTATCGCCGCGACGACGGCTCCCTTGGCAATGCCAACCTCGACTTCGCCAGGCCGATCGCCGTCATACCGAGTCTCGCCATTCACCTCGACCGCGGCGTCAACGAACGGCGCCGCATCAACGCCCAGGAGCACCTTCCCGCCATGGTGTGTCGTCTCGCCGGCGATGCCGCCAGCCCCTGGCACGACGTGCTGCTGCGCGAACTGCGTGAGCAACACGCCGACGCCGAAGCGGTGCTCGCCTTCGAGCTCAGCCTCTACGACGTGCAGCCGCCCGCGCTGGTCGGCCTCGATGAGGAGTTCATCGCCTCGGCCCGGCTCGACAACCTTCTGAGCTGCTACATCGGCCTGCAGGCGCTGGCCGATGCGCCCGGGGAAGCCGCGACACTGCTCGTGTGCAACGATCACGAGGAGGTCGGCAGCGTCTCCGCCTGTGGCGCCGACGGCCCTTTTCTGCGCTCGGTGCTGCAGCGACTGGCGCCCTCGCCCGAAGACTTCGCGCGTCTGGTGGAGCGCTCGACGCTGATATCGGCGGACAACGCCCACGCGGTCCACCCCAACTATACCGACCGGCACGACGCCAACCACGGTCCGCTGCTGAACGCCGGCCCGGTCGTCAAGGTCAACGCCGGCCAGCGCTATGCCACGGCAAGCGACACCGCGGCCCTCTTCTGCCAGCTTTGCCAGCGACTGGACGTTCCCGTGCAGCACTTCGCCTCCCGCGCGGATCTCGCCTGCGGCACGACCATCGGGCCGATCACAGCCGCCGCCGTCGGCGTGCGCACCCTCGACATCGGCGTGCCGCAGCTGGCAATGCACTCCGTTCGCGAGCTCGCCGGGCGCCGCGACGGCTACGACCTCTACCGCGTGCTGCGGGAGTACCTCGCCGGTGCCGAAACCTAAGCAAGGCGGCGCGGGCGGTCCGCCGCGGGCTCCGGCGCCCGGGCCGGCTCCGCCGCCGCCTTCGTCTCGATGACGCCGCAGACCCGCAGAACCCTTTCCTGGGCACTCTACGACTGGGGCAACTCCGCCTTCGCCACCACGGTGCTGGCCGGGTTCTTTCCGCTGTTCTTCAAGCAGTACTGGAACGCCGCCGCGGACGTCACGCTCAGCACTTTCCGGCTGGGCCTCGCCAACTCGGTGGCGAGCCTGGTCATCGTCGCCCTGGCACCGGCGCTGGGCGCCATTGCCGATGCCGGAGGCGTCAAGAAACGCTTTCTGCTGTTCTTCGCCGCCATGGGCATCGTCATGACGGGCGCGCTGTACTTCGTCGCCGCCGGCCAGTGGGCGGCGGCGATCGCGCTCTACGTCCTCGGGCTCATCGGATTCTCCGGCGGCAACATCTTCTACGACGCGCTGCTGCCCGACGTCGCCACCGACGAGCGTCTGCACTTCGTCTCCGGTCTTGGTTTCGCCCTCGGCTACCTCGGCGGCGGCGTGCTGTTCGCCTGCAACGTCGCCATGACGCAATGGCCGCAGGCGTTCGGTCTCGCCGATGCCAGCGAAGCCGTTCGCTGGTCCTTCGTCAGCGTGGCCGTGTGGTGGGCGGTGTTCTCGATACCGGTGCTGTTGTTCGTGGACGAGCCCGCCGGCGCGCGCGCCCCCGCGCGTGCGGGCATCGTGCGGGCCGGCTTTCGCCAGCTCGCGCTCACCTTCCGCCATGTGCGCCAGCTGCGCACCGTGTTCCTGTTCCTCGCCGGCTACTGGCTCTACATCGACGGTGTCGACACCATCATCCGCATGGCGGTGGACTACGGCCTCTCGCTGGGATTCGACGGCAACTCGCTCGTGGTGGCGCTGCTGATCACGCAGTTCGTGGGTTTTCCCTGCGCCCTCGCCTTCGGCAAGCTCGGCGAGCGCATCGGCGCCAAGAGCGGCATCTTCATCGGCCTCGCCGTCTACGTACTGGTGACGCTGTGGGGCTACTTCATGGACAGCGTGGAGGAGTTCTACGCCCTTGCCGTCGCCATCGGCCTCGTGCAGGGCGGCGTGCAGTCCCTCAGCCGATCGCTTTACGCCCAGATCATCCCCCAGGACAAGGCGGCCGAGTTCTTCGGCTTCTACAACATGCTCGGCAAGTTCGCCGCTGTCGTCGGCCCGGCGCTCATGGGCTGGGTCGGGCTGGTTTCCGGCGAGCCCCGCATGGGGATTGCCGCCATCGTGGTGTTGTTCGTGGCCGGCGGCTTACTCCTAGCGCTGGTCGACCCCGAAGAGGGCGCGCGTCGCGCAAAGGCGTTCGACGCCGGATGAGACGCACGCGGCATCCTCGGCGCGCCTGCATCACTGTGCTACCATGCCGCGCCGGCACGTGCGACGACCGGACCCCGCTGCGATGTCCGCCCTGAACCTCGACAAGCTCGCAAGCGCTCCCCTGGCATCGCAGCCGTTCCCCTATCTCGTGCTGCCGCAGTTCGTCCGTGCCGACGCCTACGCCACGCTCAGTCGCGAGTTTCCGCGGGTGGACCGGCCAGGCAGCTTTCCCGCCTCGGTGCTCGAGTTCGGTCAACACTTTGCCGCACTTCTGGAGGAGCTGCAGGGCACTGAGCTCGCGCGGGCGGTCGCCCGCAAGCTCGATGTCGACCTGGCCGGACGGCCGACGATGGTCACCCTGCGCGGCGTGTGCCGCGAGCGCGACGGACAGATTCACACCGACAGCCGCAGCAAGATCGTCACTGCCCTCGTGTACATGAACGACAGCTGGGAGCACGCCGGGGGGCGTCTGCGCCTGCTGCGCTCGCCGAACCTCGACGATGCCGTTGCGGAGATCTTGCCGGGCGCCGGAACGCTGGTCCTGTTTCTCAACGCCGACAACGCCTGGCACGGCCATACCCGCTACCGCGGGCCGCGTCGCGCGATTCAGCTGAACTGGGTGACCGAGGCCGGGGTGGTGCGCCGCGAGCAGGCCCGGCATCGTTTCTCCGCCCGCCTCAAGCGGCTCAATCCCCTGCGATGAAGCGCACGCCGGGGCGCTCTTCCCGCGAATGCGGCGTCAGTCTATGTCGACGAGGCCCTCGAGCACGATCTCGGCGTAGCTCACCAGGCCGATGATCTCGCCGTTATCGATCACCGGCGCATAGGACAGGCCGAAGTTCTCGAACAGACGGGCGCAGTAACGGATGTCCATTTCGGGCGAGACGGACAGCACCGGCTTGGCCATGATCTCGTAGACGCTGACCCGCTCCGGCGATCGGTCCTTGGCGAGCACCTCCTTGGCGATGTCCGAGAGCAGCAGCATGCCGAACTCATCGTCGGCGTGGCGCTTGTTGATCATCAACGCGCTGACCTTATCCTGCTTGAAGATGCGCAAGGCCTGCTGCAGGGTCATCAGCCCGTCGATCATCTGAAACTTCGAGTGCATGACCTCACGCACCCGGGTGATTTTGCGCGTGCTCATAGTTCTTCCTCCACGACCTTCTCCAGCTTCTTGACCTGGTGTGCAACGCCGACGGCGTCCTCGACGTCGATCTGAACCGCAATGCCCGTCCCCGGCGTGCTGTCGAACTCGCCGACGTCGCGGATCTTCTCCAGGATGCGCCGGCTCAGATGCTCCTCCACGAGGAACAGCAGCACGTCGCGCTGCGCTTCCAGGGCAAGACCGAGAAAAGTGCGGCTCTGCTCCACTCCCTCGCCGCGCGCGCTGGTGATGACGGTTGCCCCGAGGGCGCCGGCCTCTCGGGCGGCGTCCATGACGGATTCCGTCTTGCTGTCTACTACGAACGTGATGATCAACTTGAACCGCATTGCTCTATCTCCCTGAAGAGTCAGCGACTGTCCAGACCCTCTGCGTCGTCGTGGCCTGAGCCCTTGTGGGCGCGAAGCTCCGAGAGCTGGGCGTAGGCCATTACAGTAATCATCGGAAAAAGGCTGGCGAAAGCGATCAGCCCGAAGCCGTCCATCACCGGGTTGCGGCCGGGCACGGACGCGGCCAGACCGAGCCCGAGCGCCGCCACCAGGGGCACCGTCACCGTCGAGGTGGTGACGCCGCCGGAATCGTAAGCGAGGCCGACGATGATCCGCGGCGCGAAGTAGGTCTGTACGACGACGACCGCGTAGCCGGCGATGATGAAGTAGTGCAGCGGTGCCCCGACCACGATGCGATAGGTGCCAAGGGCGATCCCCACGGCCACCCCCAGGGCCACGGCGACTCTGAGCCCCCAAGCGCCGATGGCGCCGCCGGAGACTTCGCTTGCCTTTAGCGCCACCGCGATCAGGGCCGGCTCGGCAATGGTGGTGCTCGCGCCGATGGCGAAGGCGAAAATGTACACCCAGTAGTAGTCGTGCCAGGCGACCGTTGCGGCGGCCGCACTCGATTGCAGCACCGCCTCGGTGAGCTGCTCCGCCATGAGCCGCCCGATCGGGAACAAGGCCTGCTCGAGGCCGAGCAGGAAGAGGACGAGGCCCGCCAGGACATAGACGAACCCGCTCAGCACACGGCGCAGCTGCGGAATGGGCTTGCGGATGACCAGCAGCTGAAAGCCGACGATGACCACGGCAATGGGCAGGACGTCGCGCAGCGTCGCCAGCACGGTCTCGGTGATGCCGTGCAGCGCGTTCACGAGTACAGCATCCCGTAGGCCATGACGAAGATCATCGGCGTCAGCGACGCGAAGGCGATCAAACCGAAGCCGTCGATCACCGGATTGCGGCCGCGGATCTGCGTTGCCAGGCCGATGCCGAGGGCCGTGACCAGCGGCACGGTGATGGTCGACGTCGTCACACCGCCGGAGTCATAGGCGATGCCGATGATCTCCCGCGGCGCCACGGCCGTCATCACCACCACCAAGAGGTATCCGCACATGATCATGATATGGATCGGCCAGCCCTTGAGGATGCGAAACACACCGAGAACGATAGCGAGGCCGACGGCGACGGCGACGGTCAGCCGCAGCCCCAGGGCGTAGCGCGCGCGCGACTGCTCGGCATCGTCGATGACGTCGCCGTCGGCCATGACGTCGGCGGCCTCTGCGGCCACTGCAATCAGCGCGGGCTCGGCGACGGTGGTGCCGAAACCCAGGGCGAACGCGAATGCCAGCAGCCAGAAGAGGCTGCCCTTGCGCGCAAAGGCACCCGCCATGGACTCGCCGATGGGGAACAGCCCCATCTCCAGGCCGTAGACGAAGAGCGTGAGCCCCAGCACCACCGAGACGCTGCCCGCGATCAACTCAGCCGCGTCGGGCAACGGCAGGTTCAAGACGAAGATCTGAAAGAACGCGATCACCGCGACGATAGGGGCGAGATCACGCACGCTGCCGCGCACGGAGCGCAGGAACTGTGAGAGCGCCGGCGTCACCGGCGCGCCCCGGCGCCGACGGCGGGCTGGGTCCCGCTCACCGTCGCTCGCCCATCAGCCGGCGGATGCGCGCTACGTAGACCCGCGTCTCCTCCGGCGCGTGGCGCGCCACCTGCGACCAGTCGCGCGGGTCGCCACCGTGCGCGCGCGTGCCCCCGCGGGCATCGAGAATGCGGCGGAAGCCCGCGTTGTAACTGGCAAGGGAGAAACGCAGCCGATGCTCCGTCGCAACGCGTCCGGTCCACTTGTCGTACTGGCGGCGCAGCCAGAACCCCCCGGCGGCGACGTTCCAGCGCGGGTCGTCGATCGCGTCGAAATAGGGATGCCCCCGGCGGATGTCCTCGTAGGTGCTCGGCAGAATCTGCATCAACCCCCGCGCGCCGGCGGCGCTGACCGCTCCCGGTCGCAGGCTCGATTCCGCGATGGCCTGTGCCTTCAGCCAGCGCCAGTCGAAGCCCGGCCCGAAGTAATGCTTGGCGGTACGCCGGAAATAGCCGTCGAAGCGCTCGCTCCACGCGGGGTCGTCCACCGGCAGGGCGCGCTGCCCCAGGGCGGCCCATACCCCAAGCAGCACGCCGGTGAGCACGGCCAGCGACGCTCTGGGCCTCATCAGTTCATGCTGAGCCCGATCACCAGGCCCATGGAGACGCCGATACCGACGAGCAACCCGAGCACCATCATGCCGACGGCGGTGTTGCCGCGGCGCAGCTCCTCGTTGACATTGAACGGGGTGAGGAAATTGAAAAGCCTCCAGCCGAGCCACATGAACACGAGCGTCAGCACGCCGCCGGTAATGGCGTACACGACATTGAGCAGCACCGGATTGAGCGATGTCACCATCAGAGCCGTTCGGAGCGGCCCTGGCGCGCGGACACGCCGCCACTCTTGCGGCGCCGCCCGGGCCTCGGTGGCAGCCCCATCCCCAATGAGGTCATTGTACGACCGCCGAGACTTTCTGTATATTCAGCGCCAGGACACACGGGGGCGCACTGCTCGAGCGCGGCTGAAACGTTCCGAGCCGGCATCGCCCGTGGGCGCCCCATTGGAGGAGAGAGATGAAGAAAACGCTGTTTTCCTTAGCCCTTTTTGCGATGACCGGGTGCGCGACCAGCACCGGCATGGCCGACAAAGCCACCGAGGTCAGCGACGCCATCAAGAAAGCGGAAACCGAGGTCGCGGCCGCCGCCGCGGTCGGCTCGGTGTGGCGGTTGATCGATCCCGCGACGGGAGGCGCCGCCGTGGACATCGACAAGCTTTTGAAGGTCGCGAAGGACAAACAGGCGGCGGGGGAGCTCGACGAGGCGCTGCGCATCGCCAATCGCGTCGCCGACGCGGCGATGCTCGGTCAGCAGCAGGCCAGCGATCAGCGCGACGCGGGCCCCTACTACGGTTCCAACTGAGCCCCGCGGGTCCAGCGCAAAGAAAAGGCCGGGGTCAGACACCCCGGCCCTGACTTCAGGTCCCGACTGAGCCGTGGCGGCGCTTTACTGCGTCGCCGTGGCTGCCTCCACCATATACTCGACGGCTGCCTTGACGTCCTCGTCGCTGAGACTCATGTTGCCGCCTTTCGGCGGCATGTAACCGGCCGAACCCTGATAGCCCTTGATGGCGTGCTCGACCAGCAGGTCCATACCCTGCTCGATGCGCGCGGCCCAGCCTTCTGTGTCTTCCAGCTTGGGCGCACCGGCCACTCCGGCGGCGTGGCACAACTGGCAGCTGGCCTCGTAGGTGGCCTTGCCGTCGGCGGCCGCCAGCGACGGCGAGGCCAGCAGCGACGAGACCCCGACGACGGTAGCGGTTGCTCTAAGGGCGCGGGCGATCAGACTACGTTCGGTCATTTCACTCTCCTGACTGTCGTTGTTCGGGTGCGTACACTAACCTGCTATTTTACCTTGGCTTCGGTGCCGCCGGTCTCG
>JABAHR010006505.1_pt2 | contig 26030 bp, 20 predicted proteins | sample 7062101 | NCBI WGS metagenome assembly JABAHR01 (sample SAMN14534553, study PRJNA622989) | marine sediment metagenome | biome: marine biome [ENVO:00000428]; feature: marine pelagic biome [ENVO:01000023]; material: deep marine sediment [ENVO:00002113] | place: India: Gulf of Kutch | collected...
CATGTCGCGGTGCGTCAGCTTGAACCAGGCCCGGGCGAACGCGTCCGCGAACTCGTCCGGGTTCTCGAGGAAGCGCGAGGTGATCTCACGATAGATCGGGTCCTCTTTGAGGGCTAGATCCGTCGTGAACATCATCGGCGGATGGCGCCGCGTCGCATCGTGTGCATCCGGCACTAATGTCGCGGCCGCGCCGCGTGCGGGTCGCCACTGCGTGGCGCCGGCGGGACTCTGCGTCTGCTCCCACTCGTACGTGTAGAGATTGACGAGGTAGTTGTGCGTCCACTCGGCCGGCGCGAAGGTCCAGGCGCCCTCCAGGCCGCTCGTGATCGTATCGGCGCCTTTGCCGCTGCCGTAGCTGCTCATCCAGCCCAGGCCCTGCTCCTCGACGTCCTCGCCTTCCGGTTCCGGGCCGACATACTCGGCCGGATCGGCAGCGCCGTGCGCTTTGCCGAACGTATGACCGCCGGCGATCAAAGCCACGGTTTCCTCGTCGTTCATGGCCATGCGGCCGAACGCTTCGCGGATCGCAGCGGCTGCCGCCAAGGGGTCGGGGTTGCCGCCCGGGCCCTCGGGATTCACGTAGATCAGACCCATCTGCGTGGCGCCGAACGGATGATTCAGCGCGCCGTCGGCGTCGCGCCGATCGGCCGCAAGCCACTCACCTTCCGAGCCCCAGTTGACGTCTTCGGGTTGCCAGGCGTCGACGCGACCGCCGGCGAAGCCGAGCGTCTCAAAGCCCATGGACTCCATGGCGACGGTGCCGGCGAGGATCATGAGGTCGGCCCACGAGATTGCGCGCCCGTACTTCTGCTTGATCGGCCACAGCAGGCGGCGCGCCTTGTCGAGGTTGGCGTTGTCGGGCCAGCTGTTCAGCGGCGCGAAGCGCTGCAGGCCGCCATCGGCGCCGCCGCGGCCGTCGATCGTGCGGTAGGTGCCGGCGCTGTGCCAGGCCATGCGGATGAAGAACGGCCCGTAGTGGCCGTAGTCCGCCGGCCACCAGTCCTGCGACGTCGTCATGAGCTCGACGAGGTCGGCCTTGACCGCTTCGAGGTCCAGGCTCTCGAATGCGTCGGCGTAGTCGAAGTCCGCGTCGTGAGGATTCGATGCAGGGTCGGCTTGGCGCAGCGGATCGAGGCTCAAACGGTTGGGCCACCAGTAATCGTTGTCGATCGCTTCGCTCTGCGCGGAAGCAATGTTCGACGACATTGCCGACGAGAGGCCGATTGCGGCGATCGTCGCTGTAGAGATTGTCTTTTTGATCATCCAACTCACTCCTATCGAGTTAGTTTCGTGTCCGAACACTTTTATGGGATCGTTGCTGGCAGATATTAGAATGAGTCTAAACATTCGTAAAACGGATAATTTCGATCGCTGTATTCGATTTTCTGGATCACACGACGTCCGCCGGCCGCGCCGGCTCTGGTCGGCGGGCGTCGTCGAGTGCTATACAAGGGGTCGGACGGTCTAACAGGAGTCGCATCGTGCGAACGAGGAACGCACTCATTGTCTTACTGGTGCTGGTCGTGCCCGGTATTAGCTCGGCACACCACAGTGCGACGATCTTCGACCGGAATCTGGTCGTGGCGTTTCAGGGCATCGTCACGCAGTTCACCTGGGCCAATCCGCATGTCTATATCCATGTCGCAACCCAGGACAGCACCGGCAATGTCGTGGAATGGGAGATCGAGACCGATGCGACACCGATCCTGACGCGCAGCGGCTGGACCCGGGATACGTTCGCTCCGGGCGAGCAGGTGTCGGTTCGACTCAATCCCGATCGGAACGCCGACCGCGACCATGGACTGTTGATAGCCATATCCAAGCGCGACGGCTCGACGTACTCGGCGCGGTCGTATTTCCTGCGAGACCCCGACGACACAGAGGCGCTTGCCCGCGCGTCGGACATCTCCGGCATCTGGGAGCTCAGCGTCGATCACTTCGAGCCCTTTTACGCTGCCTGGGCCCAGGTCCCGCTCACCGAAGCTGGGGAAGCGGCACTGGCGTCCTACGACATTCGAACCGAGAACCCCTCGCTGCAGTGCATCGCGCCACCCACGCCTACGATTCTCGTCGGGCCGTATCTCAACGAGATCGAGATCCGTGACGATGTGATCTTGATCCGCAACGAGCGCTTCAACATCGAGCGCACGGTCTACATGGACGGGCGCGAGCATCCGGACAGCAGTGAGCGCACGAACCACGGCCATTCGATCGGCTGGTGGGAAGACGACGTCCTGGTCGTGGATACCGCGAATTTCGCCGAGAACCGCTCACCGTTCTTCGGCAGACCCGCTCGCGCCGAGGGTGTTCCCTCGAGTCTCGACAAGCACGTCGTCGAGCGCATTCACCTCAGCGAGGACGGCACCTATCTCGATATCGATTTCACGCTGGAGGATCCGGAGTATCTCGCCGAGCCGTTCAGCGAGACGGTGCGGTGGTACTACGCCCCGCACTTCGAGTACCTCGGGTTCGATTGCGATCTCGAGAACTCCCGGCGCTTCGCGGGCCAGTAGTCCGGGCCAGTAGCGTTATGTGAAATCCGGATCGCCCGGGCGCGTTTCCTGACGCCTGCAATCCGCAGATTGTGAAGCCAGTCAACGCGTTGGCGGGCCCAATCCCGATAATAATCCGCTACGGAGATGACCATGATCAGATGGATCGTGACAGCGTTGCTCGTCTGTGGTTTTTGCGCCAGCGCCAACGCCGATATATGGAAGTGGGTCGATCAATTCGGCGAAACGCATTTCGTTTCGACGAACAAGCCCATATTCACTTGGCTCGAGAACGGCGAGGTGCACTTCAGCGACAAGCCCGAGCATCCTGAGGCGCAACGCGTCGAGCTCGCTTGGCACTCATCCGGGGATCTGCCCGATGAGGAGCGAGAGGTGATGTCCGGAGATCGCAACGCCGTGCCTGGAGAGACGCAGGCAGAAGCCATCGAGCGACGCGCTGCCGAGGCCTACTACTGCCGACAGGCCCAGGAGATCCTCGCGACCTACGAGACCGCACCCCAGCTATTCAGAACCGACGAAAACGGTGAGCGCCAGTACCTGTCGGTATCAGAAGCCGCCCAGACGCTCGCAGAGACCCAGGCCAAGGTCGACGACCTCTGTAATTAGCTGCTGCCACCGGGTCGCCAGGCGATTCGACTCTTCCCCTAATCCGTGCGCCTACTGTCCGCCAGGGCAGGCTGAAGGTATGATCGAGGCACATTCGAGCATCGATCGACTGGAGGCCAGAACCATGACTAAAACGCCCACCGAACGTCGCGATTTTCTGAAAATGGTATCGGCCATTGGGGCGGCCGCAGCCGTTCTCCCGGCACTCAGAATTCCGTTTGCCCATGCGGCGGCGGCCTATGATCCCTCGGCACGCTTCGAGCTCAAGGTCCAGGAGGTCGAGTTCAGAGTCAACCGCGTCGGGCGCCAGCTCATGGCTCGCATCTACGAGCCGATCGGGGAGGGACCGTTTCCGGTGATGCTCGATTTGCACGGCGGCGGTTGGAATCGCAGGAACCGTCTCGCCGAGGAGCCGATGGACCGGGCGATCGCCATGAGCGGTGTGCTCGTCGTCGCGATCGACATGACGCGCGCACCGGAGGCGCCGTACCCGGCCGAGGTGCAGGACGCCAACTACGGCGTGCGCTGGCTCAAGCACAATGCAGCGAGATGGAACGGCGACGCCTCGACCGTGGGCGTGTTCGCAAGCTCGAGCGGCGGTCACACGGCGCAGCTCTTAGGCTTACGGCCGCACGACCCTCGCTACAACGCGATCCCGTTGCCCGAGGCACCGGACATCGACGCGACCGTGGACTATCTTGCGATGCGCTCGCCGATCAGCGACACGTATGCGCGCTACAACAACGCGATCGCGACGGACCGCGACCACATGATCGGATACAACAAGCTGTACTTCAGCCCATGGGAGGCGATCCACGAAGCCAATCCGCAGGAGATCATCGAACGCGGTGAGGACGCGACGCTCGTGCCGCTGTTNNACGAACGCATGGTCCGAAACAACACGACCTATTTCGTTCCGTGGGAGTCGATCCACGAATCCAATCCGCAGGAGATTATCGACCGCGGAGAGGACGTCACGCTCGTGCCGATGCTGATCATGAACGGCGAGCTCGATGACAACGTGCGCCCGGCCGTGCAGCAGAAGTTTGCTACGACCTACAATTTGGCCGGCGGCGACTGCCAGCTCGAGATCTTCGAGAACTCGACACATCGATGGACCGCTGAGGAAGGGCCGCTGACCGATCGGGCTCGCGAGATGGTCAGGCAGTTCATCGCACGTCAACTCACCTCGTAAACTGCGATCGCGGGCTGGCGCGCCACTGCGCGCCGGCCCGCTGATCTAAGCGAATCGCACGATTCTGCGCGAGCCTGTCGCTGCGCGTTATTTCGTAGCTCGATTCATCGACGGAGGGATGAATGCCGACCAAGCCCTATAACGCCAAACGATTCAAACTCGGAGTCTATGATTTCGACGCATTCGCCGGACCGGCGGCCGGCGAGCCCGCCATCGATTTCGAGCTCTACGATCTCGCGACGGGTGAGGCCGTCACGTTGTCCGATCTGAGTGGTCGCTGGATCGTGCTCGAAACCGGCTCGGCCACATGCTCGATGTATACGAAGAACATTCCCGGCATCGAAACGCTGATCGCGAAGTACCCAGACGTCGATTTCTACATGGTCTACGTGCGTGAGGCGCATCCGGGCGAGCGTCTGGGCGCTCACCGCAACCTCAGCGAGAAGCAAGCGGCAGCGAAGATGCTCGAGCCCCGGTATGGGGAGCATCGTCGCATTCTCATCGACAGTTGCGATGGGGATTTTCACCTCGCCTACGGTGCGATGCCCAACATGCTCTACATCATCCGTCCCGACGGCATCGTGCACTATCGTTGCGACTGGAGCACCGTGGACGGTCTCGATCACGCCCTGACGCATCGCGAAGCACCGATCGACGCCGAGCATGCGGACATGCAGCAGCTAAACGCCAGCAGGAGTCTAGGTATAGCGATACGCACGATGTGGACGGGTGGGTTTCTCGCGCTCTGGGATTTTCTGCTCGCCATTCCCGGTATTGCCAAGGCGCACGAAATAACGGACACCTATTACCGCGAGCATGGTCACTTGCGACGCAGCTCGAGCGAATCCTAGAGATAGATTCCAGACACGAATGAGCGCTGCAACGACAGGCACAAGCCGGTGGTAGCCGCTGCAGGATCACGGCGCGTCTTCGGCGTGATGGCGCTCGCGTTCAGTGCCGCTCTGTTGTCCTCGTGCGCCGATCCGAACACGATCACGCTGCGCATCGGCGCAGGTCACCCGGCCGGGCCGAGCGTTTATGCAACCGAGCTCAGGGATTNNACGCGTGGCTGAAGAGACGGACTACGCGTTGACCGTCATCGAAGGCTATAGCGGCTCGATCGCGACGGTTTCGGAGACGTTGGAAGCCGTCGAGAGCGGCATGCTCGACATCGGCGCCTACTGCGTTTGCTTCGAGCCAGCGAAGTTGTTCCTGCACAACTTCCAATACTTCGTTCCGTTCGCGCCGAGGGATTCGGTCGAAGCGATCCGCGTCGCGCGCGCCGTCTACGACGCGCATCCCTGGCTCGAGCAGCAGCTCGTCGACAACTACGAGCAGAAGCTGCTCGCGTTGAACGGCTGGGACGATTATCATCTCGGCACCGTTGCACCATGGGATGCGATCGACGATCTCGACGGCATCAAGATCGGCGGTGCCGGGCCGAATCTGCCATGGCTCGAATACGTCGGTGCCGTGCCGGTGCAGTCGACGCTGCCCGACGGCTACATGGCGATGCAGACGGGTGTTTACTCGGGTTGGCTGATGTTTCCGTCGGCCTATTACGGTTACAAGTTTCAGGAGCCTGCACCCTACTACACGCTCATCGGCTTCGGTGCGATGGGTGGGGCGATCATCGTCACGATGAACTCGCGCTCGCTGCAATCCTTGCCCGAGGACGTCAGGCAGATCGTGCTCGAGGTGGGTCAGGCCTACGAGCAACACGCGGCCCGCGCGCTCGAGCAACGCCAGGCGAGGGGTTTGAGCGACTTGCGCGACTCCGGCGCCGACGTTCGTGCGATTGCCGAGAACGTGCGCGCTGATTGGGCTCGCTCGCTTGCTCCGTTTCCGGCGCGCATGGTTGCGGATGCCAATGCACGCGGCATGCCGGGTAGCGAGATCGTCCGCGCCTATATCGAGGAAGCCGAGCGCGGCGGGCACCAGTGGCCCGTGGCTTACGAGATCCCCGTGGCTCACGAGAGCAACTAGCCGTTAATGGAGTAACGATATGAGAGCGATGGTGCTGAACGCTGCGAGCGATCTCACGAGCGATGAGCACCCGGTCCCGGAGCCGGGCACCCATGAGCGCCTCGTGCGCGTGACGCATTCGGGTGTCTGCGGAACGGATCTGAAGATCTACCGTGGCGGGATTCCGGTCGAGTATCCGCGCATCATGGGTCACGAGATGATCGGCGTGCTCGAAGGCGCGGGCGCCGACTCCGAGCCCCCGAGCGGTGCGCGCGTCATCATCGACCCCGTCGGTTTCTGCGGGCACTGTCATCTCTGTCGCTCCGGCAAGGATCATCTGTGTCACGATGGCTATGTGCTCGGCCGCGATCGCGATGGCGGATTCGCCGATTACATGCTCGCGCCGTCGAGTCATATCTTTCCGTTGCCGGAGAACATTGACGACACCGTTGCGCCGTTGCTGCAGGTGTTTACTACCTGTGTTCACGCGCAGCGGCTCGTCGACATCTTTCCGGGACAGGCCGTCGTCGTGCTGGGTCTCGGCGTCTCGGGCCAGTTGCACGTGCAGTTGGCCAAGGCGAGAGGCGCATCACCCGTCATCGGCATCACGCGCAGTGCCGAGCGCCGCGAGCTCGCACGCTCACTGGGCGCCGACGAGGTGCTCGCGCCCGGGGATCTGGCCGCGCAGCGCGTACGCGAGCTCACGGATGGGCGGGGTGCCGATCTCGTCATCGAGGCCGTAGGTAATGCGAGTGTGCTCGCCCAAGCGATCGACCTTGCCGCGACGGGCGGATCCTTGCTCCTGTTCGGCATTTACACGAGCAATCAGATCGAGCTGCCGATGTATCAGCTCTACTTCAAGGAGCTTGCGATCATCAACGCGCGTGCTGCAAGACGAGAGGATTATCCGGCGGCCATCGACTACGTCGAGCGCGGCGCCGTGCAGCTAGAGCCGCTCGTAAGCCACGTGTTGCCGCTTGCAGAGCTCGGTCGCGCCGTGACGATGCTCGAAGAGAAAGACGACGCGCGCATGAAAGTCATACTCGAGCACGGCTAGCCGGCTCGCTCGTACCGATACCCGTCGATCGAGCGTCTATTGCAGCGACAGGAACAGCTCGCGTTGCTCGTTCCAGAGCTCGGCTAGCGTCTCTTGATTCGTGACCTCGTTGTTGTAAATGACGCGAGCGAGCTCGCGATCCTCATCGGATAAATCTTCGTCGTCGACGACCTCCTCGAGGCACTCGAGCGCTTCGTTGCTCGCGGCCAGATATTCCTGAACGAGACGTTGGGCCTCGACCATTTCCTCCATCGTCGTATTGTTCGCGTCGGGTATGCCCAGGCCGCCCGGGAGCTCACACTGGGCTGCGAGCTCGTTGATCCGCTGGACTGCGGCGGATTGATCTGCTGCCTCCTGCTCGAGCACACGCGCCAACGACATCGCTGTGAGGTACTCCTCGCTCGTGTTGTCGGCAACGCGCAGGTACTCGGTCAAGGACTCGTAGGCGCCGGCGCTGTTACCGAGCTCGGACAGCACGTTCGCCTCGCTCAGTAGCAGCGACGAATCGAATCCTCCGCAGGCTGAGCGGTACTCGGCGAAGTACGCGGCCGCGGTTTCGTTGTCACCGTTCGCAACGGCCGTGAGGATGTCGTTACGCAGCGCTGCATGGCGTTCGTCGTCCGAGGCATCCGGGTAGCGGTCGGGAACGACGCGCGACATCGACGTCACGGCGATGAGCGGGTCGGTGACATCGGAGCTGAACGGGCCGCTGGCGCCTGTCGGCAGCGCAGCGATGTTGTCGAGGACCGACATGCCTTCACTGACGCGCCCGAACACGGTGTAGCCGGCGCGGCCGCCCGTGGGATTGAGGCTCGTATTGTTCTCGAGGTTCACGTAGAACTGGGACGTCGCTGAGTCCGGATCCTGTGTGCGTGCAGCCGAGAGTGTGCCGCGATCGTTCGCCAGACCGTTTTGCGCCTCATTTCTAACGGGCGGCATTGTCGGCTTTCGTTGAAACGTACGTGTGAACCCGCCGCCTTGGACGACGAAGCCTTCGATGACGCGATGAAACACCGTGCCGTTGTAAAAGCCGTGATCGACGTAGTCGAGAAAATTCTCAACGTGCGCGGGCGCATCGACGTCGAATAGCTCGATCGTGAAGTTACCGGCGTCCGTGCAGACAGCCACGTCGGTGGCTTGTGCGGTGCTCGCGAAGCCGATGGTCAGAATCGCGATCGTCGAGGTTGATGCAAGGCGGCTCTTCAGGGTCATGGGGTGTTCCTCTCGACTCGGCTCCTCGGCCGGTTCTCAGTATTCGGCGCCCGGGACGCACTCGTAGGGCTCTACGCTCACGTTCGGCAGCCAGACCCAGAACCTGTTCATGACGACCGGGTCCAAGAATGTTTCCGAATCGGTCAGCGTCGCTTCGTACTCGAGACGTCCGCCGCTCTCGGTCGGAGTGAACCGTTCGAGGAGCACGGCCTGATCGCCCATCGGTACGCCGCGGAAAAAATGGCCCCAGTTCATGTGCGTGGTATCGACGACCAGCGTTTCACCCTCCCAACGACCGACGGAATGTCCGTAGATCGACGGGACCGGCTCTGGTGTCGTCGCAGGATCCAGGTAGATCGTGCGCACCGTATCGTATTCCTCCAGGCGTATCTCGATCGTATCGCCTCGATCGTGGATCTCCATCGGATACGGGTTGCTCATGATCGCGGGCATGCCTTTGAGGCCACAGTTCAACAAAGGATCGTCGGTCAACGGATCGAAAACCGCCAACACTGCAGCCGCTTCTTGTGTCAGTGGATAGTTCGCGAGCTGAATCATCGCGGTTCTACCCACGAGCGTCGTGCTCCAGACTCGAAAGATGCCGCGCTCCTCGTCAGACGCATCGCCGCTCTCGGCAAACCAGTTTTCGGTCGTTCCCCACATGCGATCCGAGAACAGCAGATCCGCGGGTGTGGGCTGAAACTTGAACACGAATTCGTCACCGTTCGGCAGCAGCATGTTGTTGACGAACAAGCCTGGACCGCGCCGCGACGGCCAACCTGCGACTTTGACGCTATCGCCGACCTCGATGAACGGGTCCACGGCGCCGAGACGACGCATGATGCTCAGAGAATGGCTTTCGAGATCGAGCTGCTCACCATCCGGTGTTTCGATCGTGAGCAGGATATGTGGGTTGCGCCACGCGATCCGCGTGATCTGGCCCTCGGCCTCGATTGTCGTCGAGGCATCGAAGTTGGCCGCAACGCTATGGTGGCCGAAGGCCGGCGCGGCGGCGAGCGCGCAGAGAGTACCGATGAGTCGCGTCCGCATGGCTACGTACTTCTCGTTATCCAGCCACAATGATAACCGCCGCATACGTACCGGCGCATGCCTTAAATTGACAATAACGTGCTAGGCGGTGTTCGACTGCAGCGGCCCGTGGGATTGCTCCCTGCCCGCTACGGCATTGACGATCATGTCTCGCGACACAGGCACGCGCTTGAACGTGTGCCCGCCGAGCGCATCCGACACGGCGCACAGCAGCGCCGAGGCGGAGGCGCCGAGCGGCGGCTCGCCGACACCCTTGATGCCCATGGGGTTTACGGGATCGGCGATGTCCACGGCCCCCCACTTCATCTCGGCGGGGACGTCGAGATAGGTCGGCGGTTTCGCCTGGTGGAATCCGACCGAGGCCGGCAGCCCGTTCTGCGGGTCGTAGATATGCCGCTCCGTCAGGGCCATGCCGATGCCCATGACCGCGCCGCCCTTGATCTGTGTCCCGAGACTCATCGGGTGGATCACGGTGCCGCAGTCGGCCGCGGCGGCGTAGTCGAGGATCTCGACCCCGCCCGTCTCGGTATCGACCTCGACGAGGCAGAACCCGGCCACGTGAGCGACCGGCGTGCCGGGTATCGGCAGGTTGTCCTTCGCGACGCCAATCAAGCCCGTACCCGCGAGGCCGGCAACGGAATCTTTCGTCAACGGGTTGATGTCATCGGGGGCTTCGTGGCCGGAATATTTTCCGCCGAGCTCGATGGCGCGCTGCGCGGCTTGCGCGTACGTGAGATACGTGCTCGGGTCGGCTTTCGAGAAGACCCTGTGCTCGCCGATGTCGTAGTCGTCGGGGGAGCCGCCGAGATCGTTCGCAGCAATCTCTTTCAGCTTGGCAACTGCGTCCATAGCGGCCACGTAGTTCGTTCGGCTCATCGTATTGGACGTATTGCTGCCGAACTGACCGATGTTGAATGGCAGGTGCTTACGGCTGTCGCCGCGCACGACAATGCAGTCGGCCCAGTCGCACTTGAGGACCTCGGCTGCAACGCGCGACGTGCCGCTGTGTGAGTAGGTGCCGAGGTTACCGACGCCCGTGTGAATGTGGAGCTTGCCATCCGGCGTCAGGCGCACGAGACCGTCGAAGCCGCTGAAGCCCGCCGGATGGACGGCCTGGCCGATGCCGACGCCCGTGACTTTCGTGCCGTTGCGCTGCCCACTCAACGCGCGCCGCTCGGTCCAGTTGAATTGCTCGGCCGCCATGGCCAGCGCCGCTGGCATATGCGCGCTCGTGACGGGTACGCGCTGATAGCTGTGCACAGCGCCGTCGCTGGGCGCGTTGATCGTGCGGATGTCGAGGCGGTCGAGGCCGAGCTCCCGCGCGGCCCTGTCGAGCAGCGGCTCGAGGCTGACCGCCATCTCGTTTTGTCCCGGACCGCGCATTGCGCTGCGCGGCACCGTGTTCGTGAAGACGCCGATACCGCGAAAGCGCATGGACTCGGGTTGATACATCTCCGAGGCGCCCATCGCAGCGCCGAGGAGATTCGGAAAGCCCTGAGCGGGGCCATTCTCCTGGACGAGGAACAGATCGAGCGCCGTCATGCGCCCGTCAGCGCTAAATGCCATCCGGGCGCGTCCCTGAAAGCCGACGCGCGCATAGCCCAGGTAGTACTCGTCGGAGCGGTTCAGACGCATCATGACCGGGCGGTTGATCTTCTTGGAGAAGTGCGCCGGGATGACCATGCTCGGGAACGGATTCGCTTTCGATCCGAACCCGCCGCCGCAGTACTCCGCGACGAAGACGATGTCCTGCGGTGGGACGCCGATCAGCCGGGCGAGGTTCGGCATCGCGAAACTCTGGCTTTGCGACGAGCCATGGAGGAAGCACTTACCGTTCTCCCAATACGCCATCGAGCTGCGCGGCTCCATGCTGTGATGCGAGACGCCTGCGGTCACGAAGCTCTCGTCCAGGACGAGCGCGGCGTCCTCGAAGGCACCGTCGAGATCGCCATAGGACCACTCGTTGGTCGGCTCGCCCATCGGCAGTTCGTCATCGGCCGCAGCGGCGAAGTTGGCCGCCGTCCAGTTCCGGTTCTCGATGTCCGTATTCCCGTAATCGACGACCGCGACATTGCCGTCGGTGCGTGCGCTCGCGCCACCCGGATACAGCGCATCGAGTGGTTGCACCGTGAACGGCAGCGGCTCGATGTCGTAGGTGATGCGCTCGAGCGCATTGGCAGCCGTCGTCTCATCGACCGCGGCGACGGCCAGGATCGGCTGACCGATGAACATCGGCTCGTTGGTTAGAATCGGTTCCTGCGGCGCCGGGAACGTGGGCACCTCATCGGCCGTAAGCACGTCGATGACGCCTTCCATCGCCAGTGCTTCGGACACGTCGATGTTGGAGATGCGCGCGTGCGGCAGTGGACTCAGCAAGAGCTTGCAGAACACCATGCCCTCGGCACGGAAATCCTCGGCGTACTTGGCCTCGCCCGTAACTTTCGCCCGCACGTCAGGCGGTGTGAAATTTTTACCGATTAAGGTGTATGCCATCTCGCGCTCCCAAGCCTATTCGACGTCGAGGCACATGAGGTCCTCGGCAACGGTAACCATTCCGCTGTAATTCTCCCGCAGATAGCCCAGCCGCGTCTCGAGTTCCGCATACGAGGGTATGTTCAGGTGACTGACGAGCACTTGGCTCGCGTCGGCCGTTGCGCCCATCTGACCCCAGACGCTCGGCTTCGCATGCAAAGCAGCGATATTTCCGGTCGAGTTCTCGGGGCCGCCGAAATGCACGACGAGCACATCGACGCCTTCGGCGAATTCGGCGAACGCCGGATCCGAGCCGTTCTGATCGCTCGCGAACGCGATGCTCGCGTCACCGACGTCGACGCGATAGCCGATCGTCGGCACGTCGCCGTGCGGCACGCTCAATCCCCTCACGAGGACGTCGCCATCGCGGTAGACGACGACAGGGTCTGTCGAGGCCACGTCCACCGTGACGGACTCGAGCCCGATGCGCGGGGTCAGGATCGGGTACGCGCCGTCCGCGCCGAACAGCGTGTCGAGCCACTCCCCGATGGAGGGAAACGCCTCCCCCGCAGTCGGTCCGGCCACGAGCGTCGTGCCGCCGTCGGGCCAGAGAAGGGCCGGTAGCTCCGCCGAGTGATCCGGGTGCAGGTGGCTCAGCGCGACCAGATCGATGTCGTCGAACGTTGCGCCTGTCTGATGAAACGCCGTCTTCGTGCCGCCGCCCGCGTCGATGAGGATCCTTCCGACGCCGTCGATCCAGACGAGATAGGACGCCGAAGCGCGGCCGGCCGAGGCGCGCGGCCCGCCCGAGCCCAGCACCTGAAGCTTTACGCGAGATGCGCCCGGGCTCAGGCATGCGGCCCAGCCGTCCGTGAAGAAGGCAAAACCCAGGATTGCCGCTACGCAGCTCGCGACGTGTTTCATCGTATTCGCTTCCTCTTAGTCAGTGCGAGTCGAAGACCGCCTGATAGGCCGCTATCTTAGCGCGAATCGCGTCGAGCTCCGCGGCCGTCGGGTTCTCGCGGTCTTGGGGCAGCGGCAGGCTGCCGAACCGCATCAGTGAGGCCATGAGTAGGAGGCGGGCCTTTGGTGCCGTCAGATTGCTACCCTCGATGAAAAGGTCGCTGTCATTGCCCGGCGTGAAACCTTCGTGATGACCGCGGCCGACGCGCGCAACCGGCATGCCCGTGAGGGCCGCGCGCCGCAGTGCTGCCATCGTGGCCTCGTCACCGCTGGAGTAGGGTGCCTGCCCCTCCAGCACGAAGCCAGAGAGCGGTGAATCGAGCAGATTCTTCTCGATCCGGCCCAGGACCTCGACGACGAGACCGGCATCGTCGGAGTGATCGTCCGGCAGGTAGCGGACGTGCTTGATGACCGTGACTTTCGGGATCGCGGACTCGAGGAGCTCGCCTTGTGCGTTCTTGATGTCAACGCTGATCTCCCCGTTGCGACCGACGCCGGTCACACGATCCGGGAGTCGTGTCATGTTGACCTCAGAGGCGTGGGTGTGGCGCTTGGTCGGCAGAAACGTCAACGCGATCGGGTTGATACCGCCGATGATGCCGCCGTGACCGCCGGTTGCAATATAGCCGCCCGGCCGATCGTCGCCTTTTTGAACGTCACGGGACGTGAAGATCTGCTCCTCCTGAATCATGACGGCGCCGACGCGGTCGCTGCCGTCGGCGTCCCGCCAGACGCCGGAGAGAATATAGTCGACGGAGTCGACGATATTACGGTCGCCGTCGTTGCTGAGCATGCCGTGAACGCGTTGCGACGAATTACCGACGATCGGCACGTTTGTGTCGATCAGGAGCCCCAGCCAGTACGTCGTCTCCTCGGTCGTGGGGCTGCCTTCGAGCCAGATCGCGCCGGCGTAGTCCCCGGTCGCCAGTGCGCCTTGCACCATATTCGTGATGCGCGCCAGCGTCGGCATGACCGGTGCTTCGGCCACGGGCACATAGGTGAAGAAATCGCGTCCCCAGACCTCCGCCGGAATATCTCCCTCGCCGACGTCCGTACGCTGGTCTGCGGGCAGGCCTTTCCTGTAACCGCCCGAGGGAGCCGGGCGGTAGAAGTCGAACTGAGCTTTCGCGCTCAGGAGATTGTTCCTGCCACCGCCGCCGAGGCCGAGCCGGTCGATCTCCTCGAAGATGCGAGAGGCGTCGGGGTAGAACGGGACACGGCATTGCTCAGTCGGCGCCCCCGGTGTCGTGCAATGACCGTCCCATGCGCTGCCGTCGGCTTGCCGCGCCATGTAGGGCAGCGGATAGAGACCGTCCTCGGGCGTCAGGCGTACCTCGTAGACCGGGACGTCGGTCTGGGCACGGCGCTCGGCGAAGAAAGTGCCGGTCGTAGGATCGACGAAGCCGTCGGGCGGCGCGTAGAGCTCTTGCACGTCCCGCTCGAGCGGGTGGGCGCTGAACGCCTCGACGTAGACCGTGACCGGTGCAGCGAGGCGCTGTGGCCGAACAGCGTCGAAGCGCGCCGGTGTGCCGTCCGGATTGGTCAACAGCGGCAGGCCGTGCGCGGCCCTCGCTTTGTTGCTCGTGACGAGCGGCTCGCTGTTCTGGATCGTGGCGGTCGGCCCCGAGAAGACCGCAATCCTCGGCTCTTGCGCGAGCGCAGGCAGTGTAACGAGGACTAGAGCGAGCGGGAGCGCAAGGCGCATCGGGAAGGCATTGAACGACATCTTTCTTGTCCTTTCTTGCATTCGGTGACGCGTCTACACAGTCGCGCGCTATTGCATCGCGGCCTGCGCCTGACGGCGTACGTAGTGACGGATCGCCAGCAACGCCTCGTCGGCATCAGTTCTTTAAATTTTTCGTGTCGTCGCGGCCTTCATCCGGTCCGTGCGGACCGGATGGTTCGACTTATCGAAGGGCTCGAGGCCCCGACCTCAGAGCCCGCACATCGTGCCGGTTCGTTCTCCGTTGACCCATGCGGCGAGCATCTGCCATTCCGGGTCGTTCTGCGAGCGCCAGCGGCGCACGCCGTTGTGCACGTAGTCGCCCCCGCCGTCGGGATGCATCGGATGCATGAGCAAGCGGCTCTGCGCTGGCAGGCCCGGCTCGATGAGGCGCTGCACGTTGCCCCAGGATTCTTCGGCATCCGCTTGGGCGAATTCCGCGCCGTGGCAGTTCGCACACGCGAGCCCGCCGGGCGTGACCTGGTACAAGATCGGGTGCACGCACGCCTGGAAGAACTCGAAGTCGACTTCAGGTGACTCGGCAGCCGCTGAAGATGCAGCTGCGCTGACCCATTCGGCGAGCACGCGATACTCGGGATCGTTGCGCGAATCCCAGAACTTTCCGCCCGTATGCATTGCGCTGCCACCGGCCGCTGAGCTCAGTGGTGTTTGCAGTAGACGGCTGTTGTCAGGGTCGCCCGGTGTCACGAGCCGCGAGACGGCCTCGAAATTCTGCCGCGATTGCGCTTCGGTCCAGTACACGCTGCCATCGGCATTCTCTTCGAGAGACTGCAGCATCATCGGTGTGTTGGCTTGCCACGTATGGCACATGACGCAGGCCGGATCGCCGGGATCGGGCGGCTGGAACGTGCCTCGCAAGCGGTAGAACATCGGCTCGATGTTCGTGCGATAGAAGTCGAAGTCGAGCTCCTGCGCATCCGCGGGACGGCCGAACGCGACCAGTGCGATTCCGGCGATGCTAAGGGTTCCTACGCGGGCAGCGCCGCGCAGCATCTGATTGAGCCGGCTCATTGTATTGCCGCTACGGGTAGGACGTGCGTCGAGTTGCGCTTCGGCCCGAAGCCGACCGGAATGCGCGCGACGATCTCATGCGTCTTCGTGTTGACGGCTGCGGTCTCCATCGACCCGACCATGCTGACGTAGAGCGTTTCGCTGTCAGGCGTCGCGGTCAGCCACTGCGGAGACGGACCGACCTCGATACCACCGGCGAACTCGAGATCCGGCAACGTCCAGGAATACACGCGGCTGTCGAGGCGGCTCGCGTACCAGAGTGCCGATCCGTCGGGGAGGACCAGCAGGCCGTGGCCGACACCGTCCTGAATGCCATCGAAGTTCTGCTGGGAAACCGGCAGCGGCGGCGGGCTGATGAAGCCGACCGACTCGCGTTTCTCCCAATCGACGACGAAGAAGCCGTTCATGCGCGTCGCTTGGGCGAACAGCCGTTTCGGTGAGCCGTCGGGATTCGATTCGATTGCAATCGGGCGCACGCGGTGGCCTTCGAGCGCGACGCCGAAGACGATCTCGTCGGTCGCAGCATCGATGACCTGGATCGTCGGCTCATCCATCGTGTCGGGTGTCTTGCCGAGTCCGGCGATGACGTAGGCATCGTCCTTCGTCACATAGACGTTGTGGATGCCGTAATGCACGGGGATCGTTTTGCTGACCATGTGCAGGTCGAGATCGATGACCTGCAGAAATGCCTGGTCTCTGATGCCGACGTAGAGCTTGTTGTGTGTCTCGTTGACCACGAGCTTGTTCGGCCGGTCGATCAGCGGGATTGCATCGACGACCTCGAGCGTTCTCGCATCGACGACGTCGACTTGATGCACGTGCTCGTTGGCAAAGTAGTAATACGTGCCGTCAGGATGATTCACGGCCGCATGCGCCTTGGGCACGTTGTCGATGATGTCCACGACCGTGTTGGTGGCTGGGTCGATGACGTGAGCGTTGCTGCCGGCGTAATTCGTCTGGATGATCCGGACGATCGAGTCCTGAGCCCCGGCCGATGCTGCCCAGAGCAGGCCTGTCGTCAGAATGGCCGAGAGCAAGTAGCGCGTATTCGAATTATTCATTGGATGACCTCCGGCACACGTCTCGTGCGCTCGATGGAAGCTGTAACCCCCCGCTGTGGCCGCGAGTCTCAAGGGACCCCGTCCGCGGCCCAGCTCGAACCCCTCTTATACGAGAGTTTCCGGGCCGATACAAACGGCTGGCGAGATATCAGGGCTAGCGCGAGGCCTCGATCAGGTACTGCTCGGCCCGGTTTCGAAACGAAGGGTCCGAAATATACTGATCGATGAGCGCACGAGCCGCCGGCTGATCCTGGCGGGCGACCCATCGCACGGCGTCCAGCGCGACTTCTTGGCGCACCGCGTCCGAGCTGAACATCGTCATAATGGCGGGACTAGGCGCGTCGCCGGCACGCCCCGAGACGATGCCCCTGAGCGCCGCATCCCGCGTGGACCCCACGGTAAGGCCGGCTGCCCAGAGCTCCGCCGCCTGCAGATCACGCCGCGCCCAGGATCGACCAACGAGCTCTGCGACGTCGGGTTGCCTCTCACCGCTGAGGGTCGTGAGCAACACGGCCGCCCGGTCGGGTTGGCTAGACGCTACGTAGCTCGCGACCGTCGCCGCCGCGGCGCCATAGAGCGGTCGGCCGCGAAGCTCCGAGATCAAGCCGATTGCACCAGCCGGATCCTGCTCCGCAACGTCTTCGAGCGCCGCGTTTACCCACGCATCCTGAAGTTCAGTCGGGACCTGGGTTGCGTACTCGAGCGCACGCGCGGGGTCCTGGTTGCCGATCCGACTGGCCAGGCTGATGAAGGGCGTATCGCCGACGCGCGCCTGGTTGCCGAGCAGCCAGTTGAATGCTTCGTCGCTGTTTTGGTTCGCCCATACACCCGTTGTCCAGTTCAACCATTCCTCGCGCTGTGCGGCGTCTTCCATGAGCAGTATCCGGTCGGCAATCTGCACGGCCGACAAGTGCGTGCCTGCATTCCGAATAAGAGACTGGGCTGCACGAGCGGTCTCGATCGGGCTCTCTCCCGCAAGCTGCTCGGCGAGATCGATGACGCGCAGTGGATCGACGCGTGAGATGCCCTCGAGCACGCCGCCGGCGAGGTCCTCAGGGATAGGCTCGAACGTCCGCAACCATGCAACTGCGCCGTCAGGGTCCTGCTCGCCGAGAACGAGTGCGATGACCGAACGTTGATTCTCGTTAAAGCGGTCATCGGAGAGACCGCGCACGTACTCTTTCGCGGCCTCGGGGTCGCGTCGTGCGAGCCACGCGGCCGCGGGCCGCTCGAGCCTCAGCGCGAGGTTAGGGTTCTGGCCCCCATCCCTCAGTTCCTCTGCGATCGCCAATGCGCTGGGCGGATCCGATACCAGGATTGCCCGGCCGACGACGCTCAGCAGACGATCGTGCTCAATGGGCTCAGTCGCGTACCGCGAGTCGATATACGCTCGCGCCGCGGCGACATCCGAGCGAGCCAGCGCGTTCATAAAGAATCTCTCGACAATCTCGCGTGATGCCGGGTCGTCGACGGTATCGATATAGTCGAGCGCCGCTTGCACGTCGCGCCCTACCCACGCGCGCGTGACCGCAGTGAGCGCATCCGAGCCGAGACTGCGATCCTCGAGGCTAAGCGCCAGATCGACGGCCTTCTCTGGCGCTGTGGCAGCCAGTTGCGCGAGCGCTCCGACCGAGAGACGCTGGCCATCGATCTGCGGTAGCGCGCTGATAATCGTGTCGATGCTGTCGAGGCTCGGTTCGAACCAGTCGAACAGAACGAGCCCGACCTGGCGTGCCGTTCGCGCATCGAGAAAACTGGCGCTCGCGATCGTCAGGGCTTGGCGGGATCCTCTGCAGCGATTCTTGCGATTGCTGCACTCATGAGTAACGAGCGTTGTCTCGACGGTGACAGTCGTGCGGCTGTTTCGAACAGCACCGCGGCGTCTTGCAAGGTCGATTGCGCGAGCGAGCGGAGCACGTCCGCACGACGGGAGACGCTGAGATCGTTAGCGCTGACGGTTTGCACGTCAATGGGCTGCGCTCGATCGACGCCGCTCGAAGGCATCGCCGTCAGCGCTTCGGTCTCGGCCTGTACCGGCTCGTAGTCGGATCGCAGCAGTGCGGTACCGGCAGCGCCGGCAGCAACGCCGACCATGGCCGGGACGAATAGCGATAGGTACCGAATCATCGGGCGGCCTGCCGGAGTGTCCGTTCCGCCTGGCTCAAGAGCGCGGGGTCGGATACATAGGTGTCGATCAAGATGCGCGCCTGAGCGGGGTCGTAATGGGCCATGTCGGCGATCACGCGGACGATCGCTTCCTGGCGTGCTGTATCGGAGCTGAATAACGCGAGCGTTGCAGGCTCAGGCGTGCGAACGCGTGTATATGCGATCCTCGGTCCTCCCGGCCTACGCGCGAACTGAAACATACTGGACCGAGTGTTATTGGCAGCCGCCGTCAGATAGCCTCTTAGCGCCGAGTCGCGAATCTCGCCGGGCGGCATGCCGGTGATCCAGCCATGCGCGCCGACCGCATCTTCGCGTGCCCATGCACCGGCCACTCTACCCGCGGTGGTTATCCGGCCGGATTCGCTAAGACCGTTGAACACGTCGAGCGCCTCGACGACGTTGCGATCGGCAATCGTGTACATTGCCGCCACGGCGATCGTCTCGTACATCGGCTCGCCGCGAAACTGTGAAATCCAAGCGGCTGCGTTCTCACCGTTGCGCCCGGCAGCCGCAATGGCGACCCTGCTGACCCACTCGTCCCGAATCGCCGGTGGTACCTGATCGCTGTAGCGCAGTGCCGACTCAGGATCGTTCTCCGCCAAGTTCTGAGCGACCCTGAGGTAGTTTCGGTCGCTGACGCGTGCCCGGTTTGCGTTCAGCCAGTCAAGCGCTGCAGTGGCATCCTGTCTCGACCAGTTATCGACGAACTCACGCATCCAGTTCTCGCGTTCACTGTCATCGCCGATCGCGAACAGCCGCTCGGCGACTTCAGCCGGCGGCACTCGCGGTAGGGCCGCCTGATTAGGTAGACGGTTATCGCCCATGATGCGAGCAAGCATGAAGTGCCCGTTACCTGTAATGGAGGTCGCCGAGAACGTGTCGGACAGAAGGAGGTCGAGTGCCTGGAGCGGATCGGCTCGCGCGATACCTTCGAGCACTTGGCTGACCAGCTGGTCAGGCACGGCGTCTAGAGACTGCACCCAAGCCAGGGCTCCTACCGGATCAGTCTCGCCGTAAACCCTAGCGATCGATCGCCTGAGGTTCTGGCGGCGTTGTCCGAGAGGCAGGCTATCGGCGTAAGCGAGCGCAGCCGTTGGATCTTGGCGCGCGAGTCGCTGCAGGGCCGATTGTTCGATGGAGCTCGAAACCCAGCCGGATGTCTGTTGCGAGACCTGGAGTGCTGAGAGTGGATCGGCGCGCTGGGCTTCATCGACAACGGCCCTTGCGAGCGGGGCTGTGCGGCGTTGGTCGGGATCGACGTTGAGATTGATGTAATCGATCGCCGCGAGAAGATTGACGCGCGCGAGCTGTCGAAGCACCGCTGCTTGGAACTGCTGTTTTCCGGGCCGAAACACGACGCTCGGGTCGTCCGGGATTGAATCGGCAAACGCCAGTGCCGCGTAAGGATCTTGCTCGGCCATGACCTCGGCAATGGCGCGCAGCGCATCGACGCGCGGTAATCTCGGCTCGACGCCAAGCGCAATCGCCAGCGCATCGTCGGGGGATTCGGCCGCGAGTTCCGCGATGGCCTCCAGGCGCAATAGACGGCCGTCGGCTCCCGGCAGCAAGGCGATAACGTCATTGATTGTCTGTGCCGTCGTGCCGACCGCCTCGAGCCACGTCGAGCCCAGATCGCGCAGCGTGGTGACATCGAGATCTGCATCGCGCAACAGCGTTAGTGCTCGGTCCGCATCGAGCTCTGCAAGGCGAGCGACGATTGCCCCTTGCAGCAGTTGCTGGGTCCGCGAGCTAGGTCGCTGGATCGTTTCCTCGAACGCTGCATTGAGTTGAGCCGGGCTCGCTTCACTGGCGAAGCGGTAGACCGCGACCTCTTCGTCGAATGCATCCGTGTCCTCGTCGGTGACACCGGTAATTGCGATGAGATCGGGATCGGCGCGCGCCGACTCGACAGCCGCACCCTGCGCGCCTCGAGGCGCATCGAGCTGCGTGGACGCTGGACCCAGATAGACCGATGCAGCGGCCGCGCCGACCGCGATACCGAGAACTGCGGCTACAAGGATGCGCCCCATGCGCTGTCCCCCAGATTATTGGGTTAGCGTCCCGTTCAGCCTCAGGCCCACTCTACGCCTGGGCCAAGGGCGCGGTCAAAGCGAGGGTCTTGCGCTACCGGCGCATCACTGACTTAGGCTGCCTCACGCGCCCGCGTCTGGAGCGCGCGCTCGTACGGTGCCGGATCCGCCGGGCTCATCGGCGCCTCGACCCACCGCCGATGCGCGGCCGTCTCGACGCTTGCGACATACAGATCAGTGGCGACTGCCGAGATGATCCGCGGATGATAGATGCAGCTCGGGACGTCGCCGATCAACATGCCCATGCTCAAGCGGGCCGACAGATTGAAGTTGTGGATGTTGCGCAGATACGGCGCATCGACGCCGTCGCGGGGCAGGAACTCGAACCCCGGGCCGAGGTAGGGATGAATGGCCGCCCCTGCATTGCCCTCGCCGGACTCAGGCTCATAGCGATCGGCCCAACGCGCAATCGATGCCTGGATACCCGTGAGCTCCGGTTGCGCGGCGAGATCGATGCGATAGCCCGTCCCGGCGATGAGGTAATCGAGGCGCTGCGTCTCGCCGTTGATGCTCGCGACGATCTGCCCGCCGTCGGCCCGAACGTTCTCGAGCGACGTCTCCAGGTGCAGCCGGAAGTTGTCGAACGCCACGGCGCGCGCGATCGAATCGGTCGGTACGGTCGAGACACTGCGTTCGCCGCGCAGGAAATTTCGCCAGCGAACGACGTCCGGCAGCTCGTACGCCATCTCGCGCGCATTGGCGTGGCCGCGGTCGCTGGGCCCGGTATTCGGTGAGCCGCCCGGGTAGCCGACGTAGGGACGGCGATTGAACATGTGGACCTCCGACGCGCCGGCCTCGAGCGCCACGGCAGCCGCGTCGAAGGCCGAAGAGGCCGCGCCGACGACGCCGACGACTTTGCCGGCCAACGCATCGAAGTCGATTCGCTCGGACGTGTGGCTCCAGAACTCCTTCGGCAGCGTCTGCATGAATCCCGGCAAGTTCGCACCGCCCGAGCCGACGTATCCGTTCGCGAGCACGAGCTTGCGCGTGGTTTCGACACGGCGCGCGCCTTCGGATTCCAGATGTAAACGCAGCAGATCGCCATCGGGCTCGATTTCGATGAGCCGCGTGCCGTAGCGCACCGTCGTATCCGTTACCTGCTGGAACCAATCCAGGTAGTCGGCCCACGCCAGTCGCGGAATCCGATCCAGCGCATCGAATGCATCGGGACCGTTGAGTGTCTCGAACCACGCGCGAAAACCCAGCGTCGGGTTGTCTCCCTCAAGGCCAATGAGCGCCTTGCCCGTGCGCAGCTGATCCATGCGTGCGATGCTCCGCCAGATACCGGTCTGCCCCGGCTCCGCCTGGTCGATGACCTCGACCTGTGTGATGCCCTTGCGCTTGAGGCCGTAGGCGATCGTGATACCGCTTTGTCCACCGCCGACGATGACGACATCGTGATCGACGCCAGCGCGTGGTCGCACCCAGTTGGTCCGGCCGCGTCCGGCCCAACGCTGCGCGCGTTGTGTCTGTAACTCGAGCGCGCCCGCCGCATCGGCGTTCTCCGCACCGCTTGGTTGTGCCACGGCCGCTGTCGCGCTCAAGCCGCCGACCGTCAGTGCGGCGGCGCCGCCGAAAAACTCGCGCCGGTCGAGCAGCAGTGTTGCTTCACTGCGTTGTGTCGTTGGTGTCTGCGGATCAGCGTCGGGTGTCTGTTCGGGCATCTTGCTCATTCGTCACTTCCCCTAATTCACGGTGCATCACACCGCGTGTTCTCGTTCCGATCGAGCATGAGAATAGATGAAACTGGCACCGGGCGCGCTCTCGTCTGACAACCCTGTAACCGATAGCGGCGCCGGTCGATCCTGCTGGGGTGATCTCCGTCAACGATTGCGCGGGTCTTCGCGGCTAGGATTGGCTCCAAGTTTTGTCAAATGCCGGGAACCAGACGCGCTCTCGAGCGTGTCTAGACCCAAGAGTCCGAGGAACGCCATGGCCAACGTGACAGGAATCGCCGACGGGCGTCCTGACATCCTCTTCGAGACGCTGATGCGTCCGCACTTCGATGNNCGGCTGACCGGTAACGATGCGGATGCCGAGGACCTCGTGCAGGACCTCTGCGTGCGGGTCTATCCGCGGATCGACGAGCTCGAGGGCCTGGACAATCCTCGCGCGTGGCTCATGCGGGTGCTGTATCGGTTATTCATCGACCTGGCCCGCAGCCGGCAGCGCTCGCCGCTACGACCGCTCGAAGCGGTCGAGACGGACACGCCGATCGAGGCGGTCTGCGGCGAGCCGGGTCCGGAGCAGCAGGTCGAGGGCATGCTCATGCACGCGCGGCTCGAGCGCGCGTGGCGGCACTTGGACGAGGAGCAGCGTGCGTTGTTGATGCTCCAGGGCATCGACGGTTGCAGCCTCGCGGAGATCGAAGAGATTACGGGCATCGCGCAGGGCACGTTGAAGTCGCGGCTGCACCGAGCGCGGAATCGACTCGGCCGCCTGCTTGCTAGGGAAGAGACGGCGAAGGTCACGGAATTGAGGAGTTCGAACGATGAACTGCCAGGACATCGCAAATCTGTTGGATGACGGTCAGATTGTCGAACTGACGTCCGCGCGGCAGGCGCAGATCGATGGGCACCTAGCTGGCTGCGAGAGCTGCGCCCACGAGTGGCGCGCTGCGCGCGCGCTACGCTCGTGGCAGGAGCTACCGATGCCCTCGGCGCGCCCCGGATTGTTCGCCGAGGCGATGCAGCGGGCAACGCAGCAAGGCGTCTCGCCGGCGCGCCGCCATGAGTTCTGGATTGGGACCGGTGTCGGCGGCGCACTCGCCGCAGGCATCCTGATCGCCATCATGATCTTGCGCCCGGCGCTCGAGCAGAACGCAGTGGATGGCGTTCCGGCGCTGACGATCGCCTTGAATGAGCCCCACGACGTCAGCGTCGCGATCGATTCCAGTGAGGCGTTGATGGGCGCGCAGATTCGCGTCGTGCTCACGGGCGGTATTCAGCTCGTCGGTTTCGATGACCAGAGCGTTCTGAGCTGGACGACCGATCTCGATCGCGGTGCGAATCGATTGACGCTGCCAGTAGTCGCTGTCGGCTCTGACGGTGGGCAAGTCCTCGTCGAAGTCGCGCACGAGCGCAAGCGGCAGATTTTCGTCGTTGACGTCGGGGTCGCCTCGACCGTGAGCCATGCGCCGACGGAATCGAACGAGCCCGAGCTCTCAGCAGGTCTGCAAAACGCGCCTGCTACTGTCGATCGATCGAGTAATCTCAACACGGCGGAACCGCACGCCCGGTCCGATGTGTAACACACTGGCAGACCGAACTTCGGGAGACTGGACGATGAATACCAGGGGCCTGTTTCTTGTCGTTGCCACGCTGACGCTTTTGCTGAGCAGCGGCTGGACTCGCGCGCAGGACGGTGATCCCGAGCTCACGATGCGGTTGTTGCCGGCCGATGCCCAGGCNNCCAGGCATCGGAGGAGGCGCTGCGCGAAATCGAGCTCCCGACTCGGGTCGACGAGGATACGGGCGAGGCCGTACCCACGCCTTCCGAACAAGGCCAAGAAAACGCCAGCGACGGTCTGACGCGGGCCAACGAGGCGCGCTTCGAAGGCGTCGAAAACGGCGCGGCCGCGGCCGAGGCGGCTCAGAATAACCGCGAGGCGATGGGCCGCGACATGTTGCCCGATCTCAGCGAGTTGCCCTCGGATAGTGTCCCCGACGACGTCCCCGGGCCGCCCGAGACGCCCGGCCGTCCTTAGACACCCGTAAGAACATAGTTAGCGTTCTCGCGATGCTCGCGCGGTCATTCGGACTGCGGGCCTCGTAACCTGCGCCCGCCCACCGCTGCTTTGCGCATATATGATAATGCCGCAAAACAAAACGGTACTTTTTAAAGTGCGCGCGGGGGCAATCATATGCAACTGAATAGAACGACCTGTTCCATATTCATCGGAGGCGTGCTCTGTGCCGCGTCGTTGAGCGCGACCGCGCAAACGGCACCGGCGTTTTCGGCCGAGGATCTCGAGGCGCTGCCGACGCAGGGTTGGCTCACGAACGGCGGCGATCTCTACAACCGCCGCTATTCACCGTTGGATCAGATCNNCCGTTGGATCAGATCAATCAGGAGAACGTCGACCAGCTCAAAGGTGTCTGGCGCGCGCGTCTGAACGGTTCCGGCATTGGTCCTCAGTACTCGGGCGAGGCCGAGCCGATCGTCTACGACGGTGTGCTCTATATCGCCACGGGTGCTGACGACGTGTTCGCGCTCAGTGTCGAGACGGGCGAGATCCTCTGGGAGTATCAGGCCAATCTCGACGGGCTCATCGATACGATCTGCTGCGGCTGGACCAATCGCGGACTCGCGATCGGCGAGGGCAAGGTGTTCGTCGGTCAGCTCGACGGCAAGCTCGTCGCGCTCGATCAGGCGACCGGCGAGGTCGACTGGTCCGTGCAGGCCGAGCGCTGGCAGGAGGGCTACAGCATTACTTCCGCGCCGCGCTACTACGAAGGCCTCGTGATCACGGGCTTCGCAGGTGCGGAGTTCGGCACGCGCGGGCGCGTCAAAGCCTATGCGGCTGACGACGGCAGACACATCTGGACCTTCTACACGGTCCCAGGCCCGGGCGAGTTCGGGCACGATACCTGGCCTGAGGACGCGAACGTTTGGGAGCATGGCGGGGCGACCGTGTGGCAGACGCCGGCCGTGGATCCCGAGCTCGGACTGCTCTACTTCTCGACGGGCAATCCAGGTCCTGACTTCAACGGCGCCGTGCGTGAGGGCGACAACCTGTTCTCGATCTCCACCGTTGCGATCGACGCGTTGACGGGTGAGTACCGTTGGCATTTTCAGCAGATCCGCCACGATATTTGGGATCTCGACTCATCGACACCCGTGGTGTTGTTCGATGCTGAGTTCAACGGCGTCGAGCGCAAAGCGATCGCCTCGTTCAACAAGACTGGTTGGATGTTCCTACTCGA
>JABAHR010002852.1_pt2 | contig 26025 bp, 25 predicted proteins | sample 7062101 | NCBI WGS metagenome assembly JABAHR01 (sample SAMN14534553, study PRJNA622989) | marine sediment metagenome | biome: marine biome [ENVO:00000428]; feature: marine pelagic biome [ENVO:01000023]; material: deep marine sediment [ENVO:00002113] | place: India: Gulf of Kutch | collected...
CGCCGGATTTTCCGAAATTGCGCTTCGGGGGCGATTTTTCACGCGTTTTTCACGGGACGTTTTCGCCGGTCTTGCGCGGCCGGGGCAGGGTGAGAGCAGACAGCAACCCCGGACCGGAGACAACGCCATGACCGTGATCGCAACCACCCTCACCCGCCGCCTGACCAAGCTGCCCCGGATGACGCTGGGCACGCTTCTGTCGATCATCATCGAAGGTGACCGCCGGTTTCGCGATGCGCGCCACGCCGAGACACTGTCCGAAGACCGGCTGCGCGATGTCGGGCTCTGGCGCGCGCCCGTGCATCTTCTCCGCAGGCAGCGCTGACACCACGCCCTGCTCAAAAGAAAAAGGCCGGCGATGTCGCCGGCCTATTCCGTTGTGCCTGTGCTTGCGCTTATTCGCGATTGCCGAACAGCTGCAGCAGGAACATGAACATGTTGATGAAGTCCAGATACAGGCTCAGCGCGCCCATGATCGCGGCCTTGCCCAGCCAGTCGCTGGCACCTGCGTTGACCATCTCGAGGTACTGGCCCTTGATCCGCTGGGTGTCATAGGCGGTCAGACCCGCGAAGATCAGCACGCCCAGAACCGACACCGCGAACTGGATCGCCGGCGAGCCGAGGAAGATGTTCACGATCGAGGCGACGATCAGGCCGATCACGCCCATGATCAGGAACGAGCCCCAGCCCGAGATGTCCTTCTTGGTGGTGTAGCCCCACAGCGAGAGGCTGGCGAAGGCGATCGCGGTGATCAGGAAGATCTGGATGATCGACACGCCGGTGAAGATCAGGAAGATCGAGCTCAGCGACAGACCCATCACCGCCGCGAAGGTGTAGAAGATCAGCTGCGCGGCCGGGGCCGACAGGCGGTTGATCCCCGCGCTGAGGCCGAAAACGAAGGCCAGCGGCGAGAACATGATCAGCCACTTCAGCGGCGACATATAGATGGCCTGGCCCAGGCCGGTCAGGTACTGGCCCTCGCGGACCATGGCGCTGGCGCCGGTCGGATCACTCGTCACCGCCAGGCCCGATATCGCCCAGGCCGCGAGCGCGGTGATCAGCATGCCTACGGACATCGTGCCGTAGACCTTGTTCATGTGCGCGCGCAGGCCCTCGTCGATCTGAGCGGTGCGGACGCCTGCGCCCATGCGCCGGACAGTTTCAAACTCGGCCATTCATTCCCTCCATAAAAGCCGTTACCCGGTGGGTGTGCCCCCGGGAGACTTTGCAAATATCGGGCTACATGCGTTGAAATTCAAGGGTCTTGGCGGCTGTTGACGAGAATATGAGTGAATCGCTCATGTTTCGAGCAGCTTGCCTTCCGGTTGTGCGGGAATCGGCCTTCCATGGCGCGGCCAGGCCGCTTCATGGGCCGTTTGAAGCTTTCCGGCCGGGCGCCGTGGCGCCGGACCCGCTTTCCGCCCGGTCGGCCGCGCTGTCAGCCGCCTATCCGGCGGATCGGTTCGACCATTCCCGAACATGGGCGGTGATCGCGATGTGCTTGGCGGACTCGGCTCCCGCGCGTGTTGCGGCGATTCCGCTCCGTCGGGTGCCGAATCCCGCTCACTCGCGCGCCCGCAGCACCCGAGCCGGCCGCGCCGCCAGGGGCCGCCAGGCGAAGGCGAGCCCCGCCAGCAGCGTGGCCAGCGCGCCGCCGGTCACGATGGCCAGCGCCGAAACGGGCTCGAAGGCATAGTCGCTGTCCATCACGAAGGTCATCACGCCCCAGCCGGCCAGCCCGCCGCCGAGGATCGCGACCGCCCCTGCCGCCGCGCCCAGCAGCGCCGAGCGCAGGGCGAAGCTGGCCAGGATCCTCGCGCGCGTCGCCCCAACGGTCTTGAGCACCGCGGCCTCGTAGACCCGACGCCGCTCGCCCGCCGCGGCTGCGCCGATCAGCACGATGAAGCCGGTCAGCAGCGTCGCCGCCGCGCCGTACCGCGTGGCTGCCGAAAGACCCTCGAGCGCCTCGGAGACGCGGGCGATGGCGTCGCGCACGCGGATGGCGGTGATGTTGGGGTACATCTCGGCCAGCTTGCGCAGCAGCGGCACCTCGGCCTCCGGCTCGGAATATACGGTCGCGATATGGGTATGCGGGGCCCCCGCCAGCGCGCCGGGGTTCATGATCATCAGGAAGTTGATGCCCATGTCGCGAAACTCGACCACGCGCAGGCTGGCGATGGTGGCGGTCAGGTCGCGGCCCAGGATGTTGACGGTGATCTCGTCGCCCAGCTTCAGCCCCATCTCCAGCGCTTCTTCCTCGGCGAAGCTGACCAGCGGCGGGCCGGCATAGTCCTCGGGCCACCAGTCGCCCTCGGTGATCCGCGTGCCGTCGGGCGGAGTGGCGGCATAGGTCACGCCGCGGTCGCCGCGCAGCGCCCAGTGGCCCTCGCCGGTCTGCGACTGGACGTAGGTCCTGGCGTTCTGGCCGTTGATCCTGGTGATGATGCCGCGCAGCATCGGCGCGGTCTCGATNNACCTCGGCCACGCCGTCGGTGGCGAGGCTTTCCGCGACGAAGCCGTCCAGCTGGTCGTTCTGGATGTCGACGAAGAAATAGGCCGGCGCGACCTCGGGCAGATCCTGCTGGATGACGTTGCGCAGGTTGGTGTCGATCTGGCCTATGGTCGCCAGCACGGTCAGACCCAGCCCCAGCGAGAGCGTGACCGAGGCGGTCTCGCCGCCCGGGCCGCCGATCGCGCCCAGCGCCAGTCGCAGCGCCGGTCTGCCGCGCGCGAGCGCCCCCCGCGCCGCGCCGTGCGCCAGACGCCGCACCGCCCAGGCCGCCGCCAGCAGCACCATCAGCGCGACAAGGATGCCGCCGGCCGAGCCCAGCGCCAGTTTCGGGATGCCCGACAGCCAGGTGATCGTGACGACGAACCCCGCGACCAGCACCGCCATCGCCACGATGACCTTGGGCGCAGGCAGGGTCCGGTCGGCGGCAGCGATGTCGCGGAACAGCCCCGCGGCGCGGATCTGCTGGGCGCGGGCAAGCGGCCAGAGGGTGAAGATCAGCGCCGTCATGGCGCCGTAGAACGCCGCCTCGATCAAGGGTTGAGGATAGAAGCCGAACACCGCGGGCACCGGCAGCCGTTCGAGGATCAGCGGCGAGGCCAGCCAGGGCAGCCCCGCCCCCAGCACCAGGCCCAGCGCGATGCCCAGCGCCGCCAGCGCGCCGATCTGGATCATGTAGACGGCGAAGATGGTGCGCCCGGTGGCGCCCAGCGTCTTGAGCGTGGCGATGGTCTCGGTCTTGGCCTCGAGATAGGCGCGCACCGCGGCCGAGACGCCGACGCCGCCCACCGCGAGGCCCGCCAGACCCACAAGGACGAGGAAGGCGCTGAGCCGCTCGACAAAGGTCGAGATGCCCGGCGTGCCGTTGCGGTTGTCGCGCCAGCGCAGGCCATTGTCGCCGAACAGCCGCCGCGCCTCGCGCGCCAGCGGCCGGACCTCGGTGCCCGGCGCGAACCGCAAGCGGTAGGCGGTCTCGTAGAGCGTGCCGGGGGTGATCAGCCCGGAGCCCTCCAGCGCCTCGGTACGCACGATGATCCGCGGACCCAGCGCGAAGCTCGAGGTCACGCCGTCGGGCTCGTAGGTCAGCGCGGCGGTGAAGGTGAACTCGCGAGTGCCGAGGCGCACGGTATCGCCGGGCTCCAGCCCATAGCGGTCGACCATCACGCGCTCGGCGACGAGGCCCGGGCGTTCGCCGTCGCCCGCGAGCGCCTCTTCGAGCGATATGTCGCGGCCGAGACCGACCGTGCCGTAGAGCGGGTAGGCGGAGTCGACACCCTTGACCTGGGCCAGGGCACGCTCTTCGCCGTCCGGGCGCGGGATGACCGCCATCGAGCGGAAATCGACCACCTCGGAGACGGCCTCGGCGTTCGCGTCCATCCAGGCGCGCTCGGCCTCTTCGGCGAAGCGGTAGGTGAAGCGGGCCTCGGCATCGCCGCCCAGCAGCGCCGAGGCCTCGCGGGTCAGCCCTTCCTCGATGGCATAGCGGACGCTGCCGACGGCGGCGATTGCGGCCACGCCCAACGCCAGGCAGGCGAGAAAGATGCGGAAGCCCGAAAGGCCGCCGCGCAGCTCGCGCCGGGCGATGTTCCAGGCGGCGTTCATGCGCGAGGTTCCCGACGACGGTCCCGATCAGAGGAGAGGGCCACGCGCGGCAGGCAGGCAGGCGCGGCACAGAATGCGGGCGGCGGGAAACTGTCGAGACGTCGTGTCATCTCGTGCCTTACTCCGCCGCCTCGGCCACGTGGTCGAGTTGCCCGTCCCGCAGGCGGATCACCCGGTCGCAGCGTTCGGCCAGCTCGCGGGCATGGGTGACCAGAACCAGCGTCGCGCCGTGCCGGTCGCGCAGGCCGAACAGCATCTCCATGATCGCGTCGCCGGTGGTGCCGTCGAGATTGCCGGTTGGCTCGTCGGCCAGCAGGATCTGGGGCCGCGGAGCGGCGGCGCGGGCCAGCGCCACGCGCTGCTGCTCGCCGCCGGAGAGCTGCGACGGGTAGTGCCCGGTGCGGTCGCCCAGCCCGACCGCGCGCAGCTCTTCCTCGGCGCGGTCGAAAGCGTCCCTCGCACCGGCAAGTTCCAGCGGGGTTGCGACGTTCTCCAGCGCCGTCATGGTGGGAATCAGGTGGAAAGACTGGAAAACCACCCCCATATGATCGCGGCGGAACAGGGCCAGATCGTCCTCGCCCATGGCGGTCATGTCGCGGCCCAGGACCGTGACCTTGCCACCCGTGGCGCGCTCAAGCCCGCCCATGATCATGAGGAGAGAACTCTTGCCAGACCCGCTCGGCCCGACCAGCCCCAGCGTCTCGCCCTTGGCCACGTCAAGGCTGATGCCGCGCAGGATGTCGACCATACCGGCATTGCCCATCAGCGAGAGGCTGGCGTCTGTCAACGAGATGACGGGCTGGTTCATGCGATCGGTTCCGAAGCTTTTGCGTGCCTTGGCATATGGGCCGCGGCGCGGGCTGCGCAAGGCCGCGCTCGCGACAGTTTTCAGTGCGTTATGGATGTCTACGGCGCTGGCGCAGCAGCAGATCACGCTTGCCGCCCTGGGCGACAGCCTCACCCAGGGCTATGGCCTGCCCGAAGAGGAAGGCTTCGTGCCGCAGCTGCGCGGGTGGTTGGCGGAGAATGGCGCGCCGGGGGTCGAGGTGATCAATGCGGGCGTCTCGGGCGATACCAGCGCCGGGGGGCTGGCGCGGATCGGCTGGACGCTGGGCGATGACGTGGACGGGTTGATCGTCGCGCTGGGCGCCAACGATGTTCTGCGCGGGATCCAACCGGAGGTGACCGAGGCGAACCTGGACGGCATCCTCGCGGCGGCCGATGACGCAGGGGTGCCGGTGCTGCTGTCGGGGATGCGGGCGCCGGGCAATTACGGGCCCGAATACAAGGCGGATTTCGACGCGATCTATCCCGAGCTGGCTGAGAAGCACGATGCCATCCTGCACCCGTTCTTCCTGCGCGGACTTGGCAGCGGCGAGGCCATGACCGGGGCGCGGAGCCTGATGCAGCCCGATGGCCTGCATCCGAATGCCGAAGGCGTCGCGCGCATCGTTGCGGATATCGGGCCCTACGTGCTGGATCTTGTCGAGCGGGCGCGCTCGGCAGAGTGAGCGCGCCCGCAAGGCCGGCTTGGCGCCGCGCTCATTTGCGTTGCATGACTACGGGCGCATCCCAGCGGCGGGGCACCTGGTCGGTCAGCCCTATGTCGCGCCTCATGTGGTCGTCCAGACGCTCCAGCGCGCGCTGGTCGCGATAGGCGGCGTCGAGCCGCATGAACAGGCCCAGCAGTCGGCTGAAGGGATTGCCCCGGGTCCGGGCGGGAACCGTCAGGCGGGTGGTTGCTCTCTCCATGATCCTATCCATTCCATTTCTTGATGATTACATCTGTTTTCATGTTGAACGTTGATGTGTATGCCGGAACGCGGTACATAAGTGAAATGAATGATTCCGCGGTTACGCATCAAGGAACGTGATATGCCCCGAAACCTGGACCTCACCGCCCTGCGCGCCTTTGTCACCGTGGCCGAAACCGGCGGCGTCACGCGTGCGGCCGGTCTGCTGAACCTGACGCAGTCGGCCGTTTCGATGCAGCTCAAGCGGCTCGAGGAGTCGCTGGGCCAGCCGCTGCTGGAGCGGGCGGGCCGCAGCATCCGCGTCACGGCGCAGGGCGAGCAGGTTCTGGGCTTCGGCCGCCGGATGCTGGCACTGAACGACGAGCTGTGGGGGCTGATGCGCGACGACGCCTTCGAGGGCGAGCTGCGCTTCGGCGTGCCCAGCGACATCGTCTATCCGCATGTGCCGGCGATTCTGCAGCGCCTGGCCGCCGATTATCCGCGGGTGCGGGTCGAGCTGATATCGTCCTTCACCCGGAAGCTGAAGGAGCAGTTCGCCCAGGGCGAGGTCGACGTGATCCTGACCACCGAGCAGGGACTCGATCCGGGCGGCGAGACGCTGACCGTGCTGCCGCTGACCTGGGTCGGCGCGCCGGGCGGATCGGCCTGGCGCCAGCGGCCGCTGCGCCTGGCCTTCGAGACCCAGTGCCTTTTCCGTCCGGTGGTGCAGAAGGCGCTGGATGCAGCGGACATCCCCTGGGACATGGTGGTGAATTCCGAGAGCACGCGCACCGTGGATGCGACCGTGTCGGCCGACCTGGCGGTGCATGCGAACATCGCCGGCAACTCGTCGCCCTATCTCGAGCGGATCGACCACGGCGGCGCGTTGCCCGACCTCGCCGATATCATGATCAACATGTACACCGCCAATCGTCCCGAACAGCCGCTGGCCGAGGTGCTGGCGGGAATCGTGCGCGACGCCTATTGCCGCACCGGGGCGATGGCGGCGCAGTAGCACCGGTCGCCATTGACCGGGATCAAGGCGCGCCCGGCCGTCGCGGCGCAGCCTGCGGGTCAGTCCGACCTGTTCCGGAGACACGAGCCCATGATAAGACCTGCCCTTCTCGCGGCCGCAGCCCTGCTGATGGCGCTGCCCGCCCTTGCCGCCGATATCGCGTCGAGCGTGGATCCCGCGTCGGTGTCCGAGCGGAGATCGACGCCTCTGGGGCTGTACCTGACCCCCGAGGACGCGCAGACGGCGCTGGACGCCGATCCCGGCATCGTCTTCCTCGACGTGCGCGACCCGATCGAGATCGCCTTCGTCGGCCATCCGGAGAGTGTCGACGCGATCGTGCCGCTGCGCCTCGCGACACATGAGTTCAACGCCGAGGCCGGCACCTACCAGCAGCGCAAGAACCCCGATTTCCTTGCCCAGGCCGAGGCCGCTATCGCGCGGGAGGGCGGGGGCAAGGACACGCCGGTCTTCGTCATCTGCCGCTCGGGCGGGCGTTCGGCCATGGCGGCGCGGCGGCTGGCCGAGGCCGGCTACACCAACGTGTGGAACCTGATCGAGGGGTTCGAGGGCGACAAGAACGACGCCGGCGCCCGCGCCGTCAACGGCTGGCGCAATGCCGGGCTGCCGTGGAGCTACAAGATCGCGCCTGAGGTCGCCTGGACACCTGCGGAGTGACCATTCCGGGCGGGCCGCTCACCCGCCCAGCTTGGCCTGTACGATCTCGTTGACCGCCTTGGGGTTGGCCTTGCCGCCGGTGGCCTTCATCACCTGGCCGACGAACCAGCCCGCCAGCTTGGGGTTCTCCTTGGCCTTGTCGACCTGCTCGGGGTTGGCGGCGATCACCTCGTCGACGGCGGCCTCGATGGCGCCGGTGTCGGTGACCTGCTTCATGCCGCGCGCCTCGACGATCTCGGCCGGGTCGCCGCCCTCGGTCTAGACGATCTCGAACAGGTCCTTGGCGATCTTGCCCGAGATGTCGCCCTTGGCGATCAGGTCGAGAAGCCCGCCCAGCTGCGCCGCCGAGACCGGGCTGTCGGCGATGCCGAGGCCCTCCTTGTTCAGCCGGCCGAACAGCTCGTTGATCACCCAGTTCGCGGCCTGCTTGCCGTCGCGGCCCTTCGCCACCTCCTCGAAGAAACGGGCGTTGGCGGTCTCGGCGGTCAGGACGGAGGCGTCGTATTCGGTCATGCCGTAATCGTTGACGAAGCGCGCACGCTTCTCGTCCGGCAGTTCGGGCAGGCTGGCCTTGATCCCGTCGACCCACGCCTGTTCGATGGTCAGCGGCAGCAGGTCGGGGTCGGGGAAATAGCGGTAGTCGTGCGCCTCTTCCTTCGAGCGCATCGAACGGGTCTCGCCCTTGTTCGGGTCGTAGAGGCGGGTTTCCTGGTCCACCTTGCCGCCGTCCTCGAGGATCGCGATCTGGCGGCGCGCCTCGTATTCGATGGCCTGCTGGATGAAGCGCATCGAGTTCATGTTCTTGATCTCGCAGCGGGTGCCCAGATGCGAGAAGTCGCCGGTCTCGCGGTACTTCTCGTAATCGCCCGGACGGCAGACCGAGACGTTGACGTCGGCGCGCAGCGAGCCTTCCTGCATGTTGCCGTCGCAGGTGCCGAGATAGCGCAGGATCTGGCGCAGCTTGCGGACGTAGGCGGCGGCCTCCTCGGGGCCGCGGATGTCGGGGCGCGAGACGATCTCCATCAGCGCGACGCCGGTGCGGTTGAGGTCGACGAAGGACATGGTCGGGTCCATGTCGTGGATCGACTTGCCGGCGTCCTGCTCCAGGTGGATGCGCTCGATCCGGACGCGCCGGGCGACGCCGGGCTCCATGTCCACCAGCACCTCGCCCTCGCCGACGATGGGGTGGTAGAGCTGGCTGATCTGATAGCCCTGCGGCAGGTCGGGATAGAAATAGTTCTTGCGGTCGAACTGGCCGAACAGGTTGATCTCGGCCTTGAGGCCCAGCCCGGTGCGCACCGCCTGCTCGACGCAGAACTCGTTGATGACGGGCAGCATGCCGGGCATGGCGGCGTCGACGAGGCTGACGTTGGTGTTGGGCTCGGCGCCGAACCTGGTCGAGGCGCCCGAGAACAGCTTCGCGGTCGACTTGACCTGGGCGTGCACCTCCATGCCGATCACCAACTCCCAGTCCTCCTTGGCGCCGGAGATCGTCTTGGCCTTGGGTTCGGTATAGCTGAGATCCAGCATGCGCGCGGGCTCCTCGTCACGGGCGGTGATCGGGGCGGTTTTAGGCGAGGGGGCAGAGGCCTGCAAGGGTGCAATGGCCGCGGCCCGGCGTGAACGTCGGTCGGGACGAAGGGCGGGCACGGGGTGTCCGATCAGGCCGGCAGGTGATCCTCGAAGGCGTCCGGCAGGCGGTCGGCCAGCGCCTTTAGCGGATGGGTCTGCATCATCCGTATCTCCGCAACTGCTCCGGCTGGTCCGAAACCCGGTGGCGATGCCTAGACACCCCGGCCCGGACTGTTACATTCCGCCCGGAACGCCCTGCATCTTCGAGGATCCAGCCTATGTCTAAATTCGGCGCTACCCAAGCTACCTTGCGCAAGGAAGACCAGCGGTTTCTGACCGGGCATGGCCGCTATATCGGCGAGGATGCCCCGCAGGGCACGACGCACATGGTGTTCCTGCGCTCGCCGGTCGCGCATGGTCGGATCACCCGGCTGGACGTCAGCGCCGCGCGCGAGGCGCCGGGGGTTCACGCGGTCTACACCGCCGCCGATTTCGAGGGCAAGCTGGAGAACTCGATCGGCGGCGACGTCATGCCGCCGCAGCGGGGCAAGCCCAAGGGCGCCAACCCGCGCCGGCCGATCCTGGCCGAGGACCGCGTGCGCTTCGTAGGCGAGGCCATCGCCGCCGTGGTCGCCGACACGGTGATGGCGGGCAAGGACGCGCTGGAGCTGATCGAGTACGAGTTCGACGACCTGCCCGTGCATGTCGAAACCGCCGTCGGCGGCCCGGACATCCACGAAGAAGCGCCCGACAACATCGCCTATGACTGGCATTACGGCGACGCCGAGGCGACCGACAAGGCCTTCGCCGAGGCCGCCCATACCGTAAGCCTGGACCTGGTCGACAACCGGATCATCTGCAACTCGATGGAGCCGCGCGGCTGCTGGTCGGCGATGGAGGACGGGCGGCTGCACCATTCCGTGAACGGGCAGGGCGTCTGGGGCATCAAGGGCGCGCTGGCCGCCAAGATGGGGATGGACCCCGGGCAGATCCGCGTGACGACGCCCGACGTGGGCGGCGGATTCGGCACCAAGGCATTCAACTATCCCGAACAGTTCGCCGTCAGCTTCGCCGCCCGCGAGCTGGGCGTGCCGGTGCACTGGATGTCCGAGCGCGGCGAGGCGATGATGACCGACAATGGCGGCCGCGACGTGGTTACCACCGCCGAGGCCGCCTTCGACGCGGACCACAAGCTGACCGCCTTCCGGATCAACTCGGTCAGCAACCTGGGCGCCTACAACTCGGGCTACGCGCAGTTCATCCAGTCCGAGCTGGCGCTCAAGGTCGTCTCGGGCATCTACGATGTGCAGACCGGCTATTTCGCGGTGAAGGGCGTCTACACCAACACCACGCCCGTGGACGCCTATCGCGGCGCCGGCCGGCCGGAGGCGATCTACGTCATCGAGCGGCTGATGGACTACTCGGCCAAGGTGATGGGTGTCGATCACCTGGCGCTGCGCCGCAAGTCCTTCATCCCGGCCGACAAGTTCCCCTACACGACGTTCTCGGAACAGGTCTACGACGTCGGCGATTTCGAGGCGGTTCTGACCCGTGCCGAGGAAGCGGCCGACGTCGCCGGCTTCGCCGCCCGCAGGGCCGAGAGCGCCGAGCGCGGCAAGCTGCGCGGCATCGGGCTGAGCTACTACATCGAGTCGATCCTGGGCGACGAGTTCGAGACCACGAAGCTGGAATTTGCCGAGGACGGCATGGTCAACATGTATGTCGGCACCCAGTCGAACGGGCAGGGCCACGAGACGGCTTACGCGCAGATCCTGCACACGCGCTCGGGGATTCCGTTCGACAAGATCCGCATGATCCAGGGCGACAGCGACCTGATCGCCAAGGGTGGCGGTACCGGAGGCTCGCGGTCGGTGACGCTGCAGGGCAACTCGATCAACTTCACAGCCGACGAGATGATCGAGAAGTTCAAGTCGCTGGCCGAAGAGGAGCTGGAGATCTCGGCCGCCGACCTGGTGTTCGAGGATGGCGCGTTTTCGGTCGCTGGTACCGACAAGTCGGTCGGCCTGATGGACCTGGCCGAGGTCGCCCGAAAGAAGGGCAAGAAAGAGCTGCTGATCACCGAGTACGAATACAAGCTGCCGGCGCGCTCCTATCCCTACGGCGCGCACTTCGCCGAGGTCGAGGTCGACCCCGACACCGGCGTCACCCAGGTCGTCAAATACACCGTGGTCGATGATTTCGGCACCGTGATGAACCCGATGCTGGTCGAAGGCCAGGTGCATGGCGGCGTCGCCCAGGGGCTGGGCCAGGCGTTGTGCGAAGCGGCGGTCTACGATGAGTCCGGCCAGCTGCTTTCGGGCACCTTCATGGACTATGCGATGCCACGGGCGACCGATCTGCCGTTCATCTCGTTCCAGATGCAGCCGATCCCGTCGACCGCCAACGAAGCCGGCATAAAGGGCTGCGGCGAGGCAGGCACGGTGGGCGCTATGGCCGCCGTCACCAACGCCGCGCTCGATGCGGTGTGGGAGCAGGGCGTGACGCATGTCGACATGCCCCTGACGCCGCAGCGCATGTGGGGCTGGCTGGACGCGGCGTCACGGAAGGCGGCCGAGTAGAAACCTCGCCCTGGTCGCCTGCGCGCGATCCCGGCGCAGGCCTTTCCAGTCCCGGAGCATCCCATGGTCAAGATCGGCAATCGGAAATTCAAACTCGGGCTGAAGGTCGGTTTCGACAGGCCCTGGCTGCTGCGCCCGGCCTCGAAGGCCAGCACGATCGGTGCCTATGTCCTGGCGACCCTTGCACTGATCCTGCATTTCTTCTGATCGCGACGCCCTGCAACGCCGGGGCCTGCCGAAGACTTGAAGCGGGGTGATTGCGCGCTGTGCCAGCACAGTGCGCCACCATACCTATATGTTAAAGTTATCATGAGAGGCTCGGATTGCGGCGGCCGGTGGCGCGGTCGCGTCTTGCTCCTGCCTCAATCGGGATTTCTAGATAGGTCATGCCGGAAAGATTGCCTCGTACCCATGTCTTCATCATAGACGGCACCCTGAGCCGCCTACAGGAAGGGCATGAGAGCAATGCGGGGCTGCTCTACAAGCTGTTGCGCGCGTCCGGGCCCAGCCTGTCGCAGACGCTGGGATACCACCCGGGTGTGCAGGGCGAGGGCTGGCGAAAATGGCTCGACGTGGCGACCGGCACGACCATCAACCAGTGCATCGAGAGCGGATACGCGGCGCTGGCCAGCCGCTATGAGCCGGGCGACCGGATCATGCTGTTCGGCTATTCGCGTGGCGCTTATGCGGTCCGCTCGTTGTGCGGTTTCATCAGCCGGATCGGGCTGCTGCGCCGTCGCCATGCGACCGAGCGCCGTGTGCACCGGGCGTTCCGCTACTATCAGGCCGAGATGCTCAGTCCGCAGGCCTATCTGTTCTCGACCCGCTATTGTCACCGCGACGTGCGGATCGAGGTGATCGGGGTCTGGGACACGGTCCGCGCGCTGGGCTTGCCGCTGCCGTTCCTGTCGCGCCTGGCGCCGATGGTGAGCGACTTCCACGACCATACCCTGGGCGACAACGTCGTGCACGCCTTCCAGGCGCTGGCGCTGGACGAGACGCGTGCCGCGTATGCGCCACTGCCATGGCAGGAAAAACCCGGCTGGCCCGGCCAGATGAAGCAAGCCTGGTTTGCCGGCGCCCATCCGGATGTCGGCGGGCAACTGGGCGATTTCCCCGCGGCGCGTCCCTTGGGGAACATCCCGTTGATCTGGATGCTGGAGCAGGCCGAGGCCTGCGGATTGATCCTGCCGCGCGACTGGCACGAGAAATTCCCCATCGATCCGGCGGCGCCGATGCATGGCGCGCGGCGCGCGCGCGCACGGTATTTCGTGACCCGCAGGCGCCGACGGGCGGGACTGTGCGACAACGAATACGAACATTCCAGCGTCGCCGCGCGCCGGGTCGCGCTGCCCCGCTACCGGCCCAAGGCGCGCTGGCCGCTGGCGGCGGAGCCGGGGCGGAAGTTCTGGCAACGCGCGGTGACCGATCACGGGGACGACGGGATTATCGCCAGCCCGGCCGCCGAGCCCCTATCCGGGCACGGCCGCTAGCACCGCGGGATTTCCGGGCATTCAGGTCTCGGACGATGGGGCGAAGGCGCGCAGCAGCCGTTCCGCCATGACACCCTGTACCCGCCGATCGATCTCGGTCTCCATCGTCGACTCGATCTCCTGTTGCAGGATGTCGCGGATCATGTTGCGCAGCGCGGCCTTGTCCTGTGGCAGGGGAACGGCGCTCTCGTCATCCGATTTCGAATCCGGCGCGGCCACGGGCGCGGGCTGCGCCTCGGCTTCGGGGTCCGCCGTGCTTTCCGCCGCGCTTTCCCCAGCATCGGCGGCTTCCTGCGCCCGGCGCTCCAGCTCCTTTGCGACCTCGGCCAGGACGCGGGCCTCCATCGCCTCGTCATCGTCCGGGTCGATTTCGGCCGTCGGTTCGGCAGCGGCCTGCTTGGCCGGTACCTCGTTCGCGTCCGCGGTGGCGGCGTCGGCCTGCGCGTCTTCTGTTTCGGGGGGCATGCCGGATACGACGGCGCCGCCCTCGTCATCCTCGTCGGATCCGTCCGCTTCGGCGGCGTCTTCCTCGGCAGCTGCGACAACCGAAGCGTCCTGCTGTGCGGTCTCGTCGTCGGTTGTCTCGTGCGCCTCGGCCAGATGGCTCTCGTCCAGCACTGGTTCGGCCTCGGCGTCCTGCGCCTCCGCCGTGTCGACGGAGTCCGGCGCAGCGGTTTCCGCGTCCGTTTCCGGCGCAGCCGGCTCCAACGCGGCTACGCTCGTTATCTCCGCGTCGTCGGGCGATAGGGCATCGGACGGCGCATCGTCGGCGGCCTCTTCGGCGTCATCGGGCGCAGCGACCATCGGCAGCTCGCTGAATTCCTCCGCCTCTGCCGTTGCATCCTCGGGAGTGTCGTCGGCGTCGCTTGCCGCGGCGCTTTCCACTTCCGGGTCATCCGGCGTGGCAACCATCGGCAGTTCGGCAAAATCCTCGGCCTCTGCCGGCGCGTCCTCAGGCGTGTCTGAGAAGTCGCCAACGGCAGCGCTTTCCGCCTCCGGGCTATCGGGCGCGGAGTCCATCGTCAGCTCGGCAACATCCTCCGCCTCTGCCGAAGCATCCTCCGGCAGGTCGACCTCGGCCGGAGCGGCCATCTCTTCCACTTCTGCAACATCCGGGCCGGCGGTCGAGGCTTCGGCAATTTCCTCTGCTTCGGCTGTCGCCTCCTCCGGGAAGTCCTCCGGTTCGATCTCGACAGTGGTGTCGGGCTCCCCCGGCTCGGCGCTCGCCGCTTCGGCTTCCACCTCTTCCGCCGCGTCCTGCGACTCCGGCAACGCCTCCGGTGCATCCTCTTCTGGCGAGGCCTCGGCGTTTTCAGGATCGGGCTGTACCGCGTCGGCACCGACTGCGGTGACGGGCGCGGCCTCGGGCTGTTCCGTCACGGCCGCTTCGATGTCTTCCGCTGCGTGAGCTTCGGGCGCGGCGTCGTCCGCTACCGTCTCGTCGCCATAGGTAAGCGCAATCGGGGCGGCAGCCTCTTCGGCGAAGGTCTCCGGTTCAGAGGCGGACGTGATCTCGGCCGCCTCGGCCTCTTCGCCGTTCTCCGGCTCGATCGTGTCGTCAGTGACAGCCGGCACGTCGCCTTGGTCTTCTGCGTCGTACGCTGACTCGGTCGTATCCTCGCTCCGCACCATTGGCGTGGTGCTCACGGCGACCGGCGCCCGCAGCGGCGGATCGTCGTTCGTGACCGGACAGATCAGGGTCAACGGCGGCTCCGAGACCCTCCGCCGAGCCGTGATCTCGGCCTCGTCGAACGTGTTTGCTGCGTCGTCCTCGGCCGTACGGGGCTGGTGGTCGCTACCGCGCTCGTCGCCGCTGTCCTTCCGGCTCCAAACCGTGAGCGGCGGGATGCGTCGGCTGCCCGGAGCTGACTCCGCCGCTGCCGCCGCATTCTTGACGGTTCGCAAACTGGGTTCCTTGTCCTTGAACCCGGTCGTCTGCCGCGGGCGGGTGAACATGGGCTTCAGGGCCCAGGAACGCTCGGTCGCCGCGGACCTGCGCTCGCCGCCGGACGCCGCGTTGTCCTTGCCGTTGTCGGACTCGGTCCCTTGCCTGGCCCTCAGCAGGATGCGCCGGCGGGGTTCCTGCCGTTCTTCCGGCGCGCTTGCCGCAGTATCCGCATCGGCTTGCTGTGCCGGCTCCAGCGTCAGCGGCTTCTGCCGTTTTTCGGAGGGGCGGCGGCGGCCATTGCTGATGCGCGTCCCCGAATCGAGAACCAGCGGAGGCGAATCACTCAGGGACGATGGCTTCCGGCGCCCGGATATCGGTGCTGGCGACATGTCGGAGCGGTCATATTCCGACTGATCGCGCCCCGTATATTCGTTGAAGTCATGACGATGGGTCTCGGACTCGTCCAAAGCTTCATTCCTTTCAGCATTGGCACCGCTGCCCCCGATTACCTACTGTAGCGGTCGCGCAATTTCTCCAGAATACTTCCTTCCACCGTACTGTAGGGACCATTTTGGACTTTATTGTGGTAAGCCTCTGGATCGTAGGTCGGAATCCCCAGGTTCAGATGCTCCACTGTTAGCAGACCCATGGTTGACAAAAGCTGATAGGCGGCGACGTATTCGTCGCGCTGCGACGAGGCGAGCTGCAACTGGGCATCGCGCAGGTCCTGTTCGAGGTCCAGCACGTCCAGCGTCGTCCGAGCGCCCAGCATCGCCTCTTCCTGCACCCCCTCGAACGCGATCTGGGCCGAGCGGACCTGTTCGCGGTTGGCAACGATCGAGGCGCGGGCGACAGCCAGGTTGGCCCAGGCACCGGCCGTATTCTGCCGGATCGTGCGGGCGGTGTCCTGCACCTCGAACTTGCGCCGCGCGACCAGCGCTTCGGCCTGGCGCACCGCAGCGCTGAGCCGCCCGCCCTGGTAGAGCGGGACGCGCCCCGTGATCGAAACCGTGCCTTGCACGCCATTGATACCGCGTTCCAGATCCTCGGCGGTCGTCTGCACCCCCAGCCCGCTGCTGACGCTGGGCCCCCGGGCCCCGCGGGCGCGGGTGAGGTCGAAACCCGCCGCTTCCTCGGCATGGCGCGCCGAGATGATGCTTGGATGCAACTGCATGGCAATCGCCTCGGCCTCTGCCAGCGTTCCGGGCAGGTCGGGCAGGGGCGGCGGCGGCTGCAGGTCGCGTGGCGGCACACCGACCACGGCGCCGAACGCCTCGCGAGAGATCTGCAACTGGCCGCGGAAGCCCGCCAGCGCCGCCTGCGCGGCGGCCAGTCGCGCCTCGGCCAGGCTGACATCCGTTCGCGTCACCTCGCCCAGTTCGAAACGGTCGCGGGTCGCGCGCACCTGTTCGCGCAGCACCTCGACGTTGTTCTCGCCAACGTCGACCGAGATCTCGTCGCGGCGGACATCCATGTAGGACTCCACCGAACCGAACAGCACCTGTTGCTCGACATCGCGCAGCAGCGCGCGGTTGGCCATGACCTGCGCCCTGGCCGACTGGATCGCCGCCGCGGTCTGGCCGTGATCGTAAAGAAGCAGCGTGGCGCGCAACTCGGCCGTTACCTCCTCCTCGAAGCGCCAGCCGGGCGCACCCGGGGCCGGGGTGTTCTCGGGCCGGAAGTAGGCTCCCGTCGCGCCGATGGATGCGCTCACATCGGGGCGCTTCGAGGATCGTGCGATCGCCACGTTCTCGTCGATGCCGCGCAGCGCGGCCCGCTGGGATTCGAGAAACGGGCTGGACTGGTACGCCCGGATCAGGGTGTCAGTGAGGGTGTCGGCCGTGGCGGCTGTCGCCATCGCCCCCGACAATATCCCCAGCGCGAGGCCCCCCAACAATCGTTTCGCTGAAATCATCCGCCTCGCCTTTGTCTAGGGGCGGACTGAGCCGCCAGTTGGAATCGGGATCATAATTGAAATTCGGGCTCTTGTGCGAACCCTTGCAGAACCGGCGCGGTCGCGTCGAAAAGCGTACGCCAGGCGATCATGCCCGCAGACTTCACGCCCAACCGGACATGCCCGGCGCCATCGCCATCGAATATCGCGACGATCCGGCCGTTTTCCTTCAGCTGTTCGGTCAGCGTGGCGGGCAGATCCTCCACGGCGCCTTCGATGATGATCGCATCGTAGGGGCCATGCTCGGCGGCGCCCTCGACCAGCGGCTTCTCGATCACCACCGCGTTGTCGGCGCCGCCATCAGTCAGGTTGCGGGTCGCCTCGGCGGCCATGGCGGTGTCTTCCTCCACGGCGATGACCGCGTCGGCCAGTTCGGCAATGACCGCGGCCGAGTAGCCCAGCCCGCAGCCGATATCCAGCACCACGTCGCCCGGCACGATGTTGAGCGCGTCCAGCATCTTGGCGAAGACGCGGGGGTCCAGCACCACGCGGCCCTCGCCAAGGTCGATATGCGCGCCGGCATAGGCCACCGGCTTCTTGGCGGCGGGCACATACTCCTCGCGCGGGATCTTCAGCAGCGCGTCGATGATCGGGTAAAGGGTCACGTCCGAGGGGCGGATCTGGCAGTCCACCATGGTCGTCCGGGCAGCGGCGTAATCTGTCATCTGAGACTCTCTGGTCGATATCACCCTTACGCCTGTGCCATACAGGATGCGGCGGGGCAACGCAAAGGCCGCGTTTTCACATTGACCTTTGCCCGTTCAGCCCATACTTCTCGCCCTGCAAGGCGACGTGGCGGAGTGGTTACGCAGCGGATTGCAAATCCGTGTACACCGGTTCGATTCCGGTCGTCGCCTCCATCCCTTCAGACGATGCCGCCGCCGGCCAATGCCACGGCTCACACGAGGCCGAGGGCAGCGTCGGACGCCGATCTTTCATACTTGCTGCGAGGCGGCCAGGGACGGTCGCGCCAATGCGGCTCGAAGACGAAGCTCGACAACGCGCGGCCCGCGACAAGGGCGCCATTTCCCGCACCAAGCGCATAGTCGTAGTAAAGCTTCACGATTTCCTCGAAGCTCACTTGTTGCGCGGCGGGATGGTCGAGGCAGGCCGCGCGCCAGCGGCTGACCCGCGCGAAATCCGGATCCTCGGGCAAGGCGAAATCCTCGTAATATTCGAGGAACCAGAAGCGCATGAAGAGCGGAGTGAACACGGTCTCGGCCAGGCCGAAATCCTCGAAAAGCCAAGGGCCTCGGGGGCTGTGTTCCGTAAGGAAATCGTTCAGCCGGCGATAGAGTGCCAGCATTCTGTCGACGTACTGGTCGCGCTGCCCGCGATCCTGATTCAAAACAAACAGATAGCCGGCCTCCGCGAAGGGGCCTTCCTGGTCGATGAGCATGCTTTCGACAGCGTGTTCCAGCGGGTCGGGCCGGCGCAGCGGGTGTGAGCCCGAGGTCTCATCGAGGTAGCGCAGGATGACGAGGCTCTCCTTGATGATCGCGCCACCAGGCGTCTCGAGCACTGGCAGGGGTGTGCTGCCGCCGGTCTTGCGCAGGAGTTCGGGATCGCGCGGTCGGGTAATGTCGACCACGCGGAATTCGACTGCGTCGCGCATTCCCTTGAGTTCCAGCATGATCTCGAGGCGCTGGGAGAATGGGCAGACCGGGATGTGGTATACGATTGGGCGGTCGCTCATGCCGCGATCCCGGTTCCGGCGGGCGAGGCGGTTCTGGCGCCGGGGAAAGGCCTGTTATCTGTCACGTTTTGACCTCTGACTGCGATATGCGATGCGTTGAAATCATTGAATCGAAACGGAATGCGTGCGGGGTTTCTCTATATCGTCGGGCCGCTGACACTCAACCTTTTCCGGCCCAGGATGGTGCGTCCAATGCCACTCCAGAGGTGTCTGGGCCAGGTGAGGCGACGGCACGCCCTGGTGCCGGCCCATCGTGATACGCGATAAGGCTGCCCGGCGACGACCAGGTCGGACGTGAAGGGTTCCGGAATGAAAAGGCCCACGTCAATGCGCGGGCCTTTCCCTAGTCGTTTCGCAGTGTGTGGTGCGATCAGGCGGCGCGGCTGCCCAGCAGCTCGTCCACCCGCTCCTGCGCGTGATTCTCGGCGATGCCGTCGACAGCGGCGACCTCGCGGGTCAGCCGCTCGAGCGCCGCTTCGTAGAGCTGCCGCTCGGAATAGGACTGCTCGCGCTGATCATCATTGCGGTGCAGGTCGCGGACGACCTCGGCAATCGAGATCAGATCGCCGGAATTGATCTTCTGTTCGTATTCCTGCGCCCGGCGGGACCACATCGCGCGCTTGACGCGAGCCCGGCCCTTCAGCGTTTCCATCGCCTTGCCGACGATATCCGGGCTGGACAGCGAGCGCATGCCGACGGACGCAGCCTTGTGCGTCGGGACCCGCAAGGTCATCTTGTCCTTCTCGAAGGTGATGACGAACATTTCCATCTTGATGCCGGCAACTTCCTGTTCGTCGATCGACACGATCCGTCCGACACCATGGGCCGGATAGACAACGAAGTCGTTCGGGCGGAATTCGGCATTCTTCTTGGTTTTGGTCATACGCTCTCTCATCTGACATCAAAATCACAGGCGGGTCGCGACCGAGCAAAAGACACTGTGGCCGCCAGTGGCAGTCGCAGCATCCAAGACACTCGTGATTGCGTTTTCCACCGCCCCGAATATCCCCCGCGAGGTCGGTGTCGCCTGTAATCCCATCTTTTGTGGAATTTTATATAGCAGAGCGTACATTGATTTTAAAGGTTGCGCTGTTCACACAACCATACCCGAGGGGTGATTCGTTGACCTCCTCGGAGCATATTCATGCGTTTTTTCCGCGCCGCGACAAAGCGATGCGCGGTTATCCCGCAGAATTGATCGACTTGGTGTGTGGCGGAAAACCGCGGCCGATTCGCTGACGAATCAGCCGCCCTCGCCAGGCGATTCGGAGAAATACTTCTCGAGCTTGCCCTCTTCGCCGTCGTATTTCTCGGCGTCGGGCAGCGGATCGGCCTTCGTCACGATGACCGGCCAGAGTTCCGAGTACTTCCGGTTGAAATCGACCCAGTCCTCCATGTCCGGCTCGGTGTCGGGCCGGATCGCGTCGGCCGGGCATTCGGGCTCGCAGACGCCGCAGTCGATGCATTCGTCGGGATGGATCACCAGCATGTTCTCGCCCTCGTAGAAGCAGTCCACGGGGCAGACCTCCACGCAGTCGGTGTATTTGCAGTTGATGCAGTTGTCGGTCACGACATAGGTCACGGCAACGGGTCCTTACTGGCTTTTCCGGGGAGCGTTCTGCATGGACGGTCCCTGGACTTCAAGTAGGAATGCGGCGGACACGATCAAGTTCGCGGCGCTCTTTCTTGCTGGGGGGCGGGCCTTTGCGCGGTGCCGCGACCGGCTGGGGCTCGGGCGCCGGCGAAAGATCGTCGTAGAGCGACTGCGCCTCGGCTGCCGGCCCCCGCCGCGTGCCCAGCAGCAGCACCGTGACGACCCGGATGCGCCGCGCCTGGGCGAAGGTCAGCGTATCACCGGGGCGCAGCGCGTAGGCGGGCTTGGTGATGCGGGTGCCGTTGACGCGCACCGCGCCCGACTGCACCACCTTCGCGGCGAGGCTGCGGGTCTTGAAGAACCGTGCGTGCCACAGCCATTTGTCCAGACGCAGGCTCTCCGCGGCCGGGGCGGTGGTCACTGCTTCTCCTTCAAGGCCATCAGGGCCGCGAAGGGGCTGTCCGGGTCGACCGGCTTGTCCTTGCGCGGCGGGGCGGATTTCGCCTGCTCGCGGCGCGGCGGCTTCGCCCCCTTCTTGCCGCGGCCCTTGCCGCCGCCGGGCTTCTGCCGCGCCTGGGCGGGGCCGGCGTTCGGCCGGCGGCGGGGCGCCCAGCGGAACGTGTAGAACACCTCGATATTGTCGGCCGGGTCGGCGCTTTCCCCGGCTGCGTCCGGGGCAGGGGAGCCGGATGCTGCCTCCGCCTCCGCCGTATCGGGTTGCGGCGCTGCGGCCGCTTCCTCGGCCTGGACGGCGNNAGCCTCAGCCTCTGCCTCTGTCGCCGGCGTGCCGGTATCGGCGGGCACCGCGGCGGCGGCATCCGCAGGCGGTGGCGTCTCCGTCGCGGCCTCGGCCTCGGCCTCGGCGTCCGGGGCGGCGGCGCCACCGGTCTCCGCCTCTGTCGTGGCTGCTGCCGGTTCCGGCGTCGCCTTCGGGCGCTCGCCGCGCTCGGCCTGATAGCCAAGCCCGATCATCAGTTCGGCGAACTGCTCCAGCGTCAGCCCGGTGATCGAGAGCATGTCGGCGGTGTTCTCGAAGCCCGCCCGCGCGTCATGCGCACGGATCAGGTCGGCCAGGCGCTCCAGCATGTCGATGCGGATCGCCCGCGGCCCGGCCAGCCGGTAGCCCGCCATGGGGTAATACCCCGCGGGCGCATCCTTCAGCGCGGGCACCGTCACCAGCCCCGGCGGCGGCGCCTCGGGGAAATCGTCGAGCCCCGCATGCAGCGCCCACAGCACCAGCCGCATCCGGGTCGCGGCCGGTTTCAGCAGCAACGGCATGAACACGGTGTACTGACCGAAGCGCACCCCGTGTTTGCGCAGCATCGCACGCTGGTCCTGATCCAGCGACTTCAGGTCCTGCGCGATCTCGCCGCGCGGCACCACCCCCATCGCCTCGACCAGGCGGAAGCCGATACCGCGTGCCAGCCCCTCGAGCGCGGGGTCGTCGCGCAGCGCGATCAGCGGCTCGAACAGGGTGGCGATCTTGCGGTCCAGCCAGTGGCTCAGGCGCCGCTGCACCTTGGCGGCGATCTCGGGGCCCGCCTCCTCGTCGACGAAGACGGCGATCTCGGGCGACAGCGCATCCGCACCCGCGGTCAGCTTGCCGACCGCATGCTCGCCCCACATCAGCCCGCCCTGTTCGGTCAGGTCGATCTCGGCGTCGGGCGCGTTGTAGAACTTGTCCGAGCGCAGGTTGTAGGCCGGTTGCAGCGCCTGCAGCGCCGCCGAGCGCAGGGTCTTGGCCTCTTCGGGGCTGGCGCTGGGGTCGAGCTGGAAACGGAAGCCCTCGAGCTTGCCCACGAACTGATCGGCCACATGGACCTCACCCTTGTCGTTCAATTCGGCCACAAGGCTCTCCTTCTGCTTCAACCGGCGCATCAGTACGCTGGTGCGCCGGTCGACAAATCTCTGGGTCAGCGCGGCATGCAGCGCGTCCGACAAGCGGTCTTCTACCGCACGGGTTTCCTCGCGCCAATGGGTTGTATCCTGAACCCAGTCTTTTCGCTGCGCCACATACGTCCATGTGCGGATATATGCCAAACGCTTGGACAGCGTGTCGATATCGCCATGCGGCTTGTCGATCCGGCGGATGCGGTTCGCCAGCCAGTCGTCGGGGATCGGCCCGCCTTCCGAGATGAACTCGAAGATCTGCTGGCATAGCGCGTCGTGCTCGACATGGCTGACCTTGCGGAAGTCGGGGATCTGGCAGACCTCCCACAACAGCCGCACATCGGGGCCGCCGCGCAGCATGTCGCGGATTGCGGGCAGGGCATTCAGCACCTTCAGCGTGCGCAGGTCGTCGGCCTCGCGCGCCCGGATCAGCTCGTCATGGCCCGAGGGTTGTTCCAGGCTGGCGATCAGCCGCTCGGCCGAGCCGAACTCCAGCGCCGAGTTGCGCCATTGCAGCTTGCGCAGCGGGGTGAAGCGGTGGTTCTCGATCGCCTCGATGGTCTCTTCGGGGAAGGGCGCGGCCTCGCCGGTCACGCCGAACGTGCCGTCCGAGGTGAACCGTCCGGCGCGGCCGGCGATCTGCGCCAGCTCGTTGGGCGCCAGCTGCCGGTGTCGCCGCCCGTCGAATTTCGAGGTGCCGGCGAAGGCGACGTGGTTGATGTCCAGGTTCAGCCCCATGCCGATGGCGTCGGTCGCGACCAGGTAATCGACATCGCCGTTCTGATAGAGGTCCACCTGCGCGTTGCGCGTGCGCGGGCTCAATGCACCCAGCACCACCGCGGCACCGCCCTTTTGCCGGCGCAGCAGTTCGGCCATCGCATAGACCTGCTCGACCGAGAACCCCACCACGGCCGAGCGGGGCGGGATGCGCCCCAGCTTCTTCGACCCGGCATAGGTCAGCTTGGAGAACCGCTCGCGGCCCACGAAACGGGCGCCCGGCACCAGGCTGGCGATCCGGCCGCGCATGTTCTCCGAGCCCAGGAACAGCGTCTCGGTCAGCCCGCGCGCGTTGAGCAGCCGGTCGGTGAAGACGTAGCCGCGGTCCGGATCGGCGCAGAGCTGGATCTCGTCGACGGCCAGGAACGAACAGCCCAGCCCCACCGGCATCGCCTCGACGGTGCAGACCCAGTACTGCGCGCGGGGCGGCACGATCCGCTCCTCGCCGGTGACCAGCGCCACCACCGAGGGGCCGCGCAGCGCGACGATGCGGTCGTAGACCTCGCGCGCCAGCAGGCGCAGCGGCAGGCCGATGACGCCGTCGCGATGGCCCAGCATCCGCTCGATCGCGTAATGCGTCTTGCCGGTATTGGTCGGGCCCAGCACCGCCGTGACCTGGGCGGCCCGCTCGTTCATCTCGGAAATTCCCTTAAAGCCGCGCTTCGCCCAGCTGGTGTTCCAGCCGCTCGACCGATTCCGTGATGGTCTCGCGGTGCGGATTGATTTCCTGCGCGATGCGCAGGATGTCCAGGGCGAGCTGGTATTCGCCCAATTGCTCGAGCACGACGCCCAGGCCGGTCATGGCGCCGAAATGGGCCGGGTTCAGCGCCAGCGTGCGCTCGAGGTCGGACATGGCCAGCCCGAACTCTTCCTGCTGGAAATAGACCGAGGCGCGGCCGTGATAGGCCTCGGCAAACTCCGGCGCATGGTCGATCGCGGCCGAGAAATGCTCCACGGCCTTGTCCAGTTCCTCGGCCTCCAGCGCCTCCTGCCCGCGTTGCAGCAGCAGGTCGACCGTGTCCGAGCCGGATTTCTCCCAGGCAGAGAAGATCTTCTGCTCGACGGCCTGCCATGTCGGCAGCTCGGGTTGCGCCAGCTCGGCCAGCAGCGCGTCGACCTCGGCCCGGCGCTCTTGCTGTGCGGACAGGCTCTGTCCGGCTGCCGGGGCTGCACCGAGCGCTAACGCCACGGCAATTGCGGAGAATGGGTTTCGTGTAAGCCTCATGTTCCATAGATTAGCATGGAGGATACGATTTACGAGGGGCTTGAGCCCCGTTTTCCAAAGGGATCACCCAATGAGTGACGTAATTTCCGCCGCCGTGTCGGCCCTGAGCCAGCGGGTCGAGGGCAAAGACATCGACTTCACGGCGAAATTCGTGATCGAGGACGAGGGCGCGGTGCTGATTTCCCCGGACGGGGTGAGCGCAGATGAAGGCGAGGCCGACGTCACCCTGACAGCCGATGCCGAGACCTTTGCCGGCATTCTAGATGGGGATATCAACCCCACCTCGGCCTTCATGTCGGGCAAATTGTCGGTCGATGGCGACATGTCCCTGGCGATGAAGCTGGGGGCGGTCCTGTCCTGAGGGCACCGGTGGACGAGGCCGCGCCGCATATCCTGACCGGCGAAGCGCCGACGCCTGCCGCGGTCGCCTGGGTGCGCGCCAGCGACGGGGTGCGGCTGCGGCTGGCGGTGTGGCAGGGCACGCGGGGGACCGTCTGGATCCTGCCCGGCCGTACCGAATTCATCGAGAAATACGAGGGGATCGCCGGGCGGCTGGTCGAGCACGGCTATGCCGTGGTGGTGGTCGACTGGCGCACGCAAGGGTTCTCCGATCGTACCGTCCAGGATGTCTCGATCGGGCATGTCATGCATTTCGACGAGTTCCAGCGCGATCTCGCCGCTTTCATGGCTGCACCGGTGGTGCAGGATCTGCCATCGCCGCGGCTGATGCTGGCGCATTCGATGGGTGGCTGCATCGGGCTGCGCGCGCTGGTCGAGGGCGCGGCCTTCGACCGGGCTGTATTCTCGGCGCCGATGTGGGGCCTGCCGATGGCACGGCCGATGCGTCCGGTGCTGCACTCGATGCTGTGGGCGACCGAACGCTTCGGGTTGCACCAGCGGTTCGTGCCGGGCGGCAAGCCGACGCCCTACATCCTGGTCACGCCCTTCGGGCAGAACGAGTTGACCGGCGATCGCGAGCAGTACCACCGCTTCCGCGACCTGGTCGCCGCCGAGCCGCGGCTGGGTCTGGGCGGGCCGTCGATGGGCTGGCTGCGCGCGGCGTGGTCCGAGATGACGGCTCTGAGCAGCGCGCCGCCGCCCGATCTGCCGGCGCTGACCATCGTCGGAAGCGCCGAGACGATTGTCTCGATCCACGCGGTCCGGGCCGGCAGCGCCCGGCTGCCCGCCGGCCGGCTGATCGAGGTCGAGGACGCCAGGCACGAAGTGCTGATCGAGACGCCCGAGATCCGGACCCGGGTCTGGGATGAGATCGAGGGTTTTCTGGCCGGCGAGGACTCCCGCGCCTAGCAGGATCAGTCGTCCGACGCCTGCGGGACGGCGCCCAGGATCTCCAGCGCCGCCGCATGAACCCGCCGATCGCCGGCGGCGACGATGCGGCCGCCCATATGCGCAGGTCCGCCCTGCCAGTCGGTAACGACGCCGCCCGCCGCCGCGATCACGGCCATGGGCCCCTGTATGTCATAGGGCTGCAGCCCGGCCTCGATCACCAGGTCCACATGTCCCATCGCCAGCAGCGCGTAGGCATAGCAGTCGACGCCGTATCGGGTCAGGTTCACCCGCCTGGCCACGGCTTCGAAGCCCGCACATTCGGCGGGCGAGCCGACCTCGGGATAGGTGGTGTAGAGCGTCGCCTCGGCCAGCGCGCCGCAGGCGCGCGTGCGCAGCGGACGCCTGGCGCCATCGGGTCCGGTCATCTCGGCGGTGCCGAAGCCGCCGAAGAAGCGCTCGCCGATATAGGGCTGGTCGATGAGGCCCAGGACAGGGCCTTCGCCGGCATCGAGCGCGATCAGGGTGCCCCATGT